>RCUU01000285.1_pt1 | contig 29033 bp, 25 predicted proteins | sample 2166211 | NCBI WGS metagenome assembly RCUU01 (sample SAMN09932620, study PRJNA488358) | compost metagenome | feature: garden; material: soil; isolation source: compost soil in phenylacetic acid-enriched culture | place: Germany: Experimental Botanical Garden Goettingen | collected 2016-01-27
TGCAGTTCCAGCAACTCTGTAGCTTCAGTAGCCCCAAATCTGGAAAAGTTTTGCGGTTCCAACAACTACGTAGCTCCAGTAGTCCCACAGCTCTAGCAGAGTTCCAGCAATTCCGTAGCTTCCGTAGCTTCAGCAATTCCGCATCATACTCATGCCAGGATGGGCACATGTATCAAAGTATCATGCCTTCATGATTCTTTACACATGAGCTACTGGGATGAAAGGTTACGGCCCGCCTTTAAGGGCATATTGGATTCCCATGCCTATCCCTCCAACAACTCAAGTGTAGAAGCCAGAGTCAGAAAAATGGCGTCGTCAGACATTTTGCTTATGCTCCGAGCGATCTCCAGGATAATATAGCACTCCTGTATTATTCAGTGATTTCGAAAAAGTGTTGTAGTCCATATCGCAACTAACTTGTTCTAAATATATGGATGTCCCCATAGTCTATTTATAAGAGGAGGGGTAAATGCCATGATTGAACAAAGTAAAGGAAAACGCCAGGAGCTGCATTTAATGCATCGCAAGCTGCTTGATATTACAGGTGTGCTTAACGTGGAAAGCTTTGACAGTGAGGAATTTCTACTCCAGACTGAGATGGGACATCTAACTATACGGGGACAAAATTTACATATCAAAAATTTGAATTTGGAGCAGGGCCTCGTTAGTATTGAAGGCTTGGTTAATTCGTTATCTTATTTAGATCCGGGCTCGCAGTCATCCAGTAAAGGCTTGTTAGGTAAACTGTTCCGATGAATTTGCATACGCAGTGGCTAACCCTGCTGTGGATGTTTGCCTGCGGGGGAATGCTCGGAGTTGCTTTCGATAGCTACCGGGTCGTATCGGGACAATTTCGCTTTCCTCGTTGGAGTATTCATATCTTTGACCTATTTTACTGGCTAGCCGCCTCTTTATTTGTATTCCGGGCACTGTACCATGCTAACCAAGGGGAATTAAGATTTTATGTCTTTTTAGGACTTTTTATAGGTGTTTGGATTTATTTTTTGTTCCTGAGTGTTCTTACAGAACGTTTTATGGTAATGTTAATTAGAGTAGTAAAATGGTTTTACGGGGTAATGGTACGTATTACTCATCTTTTCGTGTTTACTCCGGTTTTATGGATATTAAGACTTGTGAAATGGCTTCTTGGCCTAATATGGATTGTGCTGTTATTCCTGGGGAGAATTATGTTGTCCCCTATTTGGAGGCTAGTGGCATGGGTTGGCAGGCCTATCATGAAGAAGTTGCGAATTTCGGACAGGCTTGCTATGATGCGAGAGAGGGCGGTCACAACCTGGACACGCTTCACACGTTGGCTTTTTAAAAATTGATCAAGCATGAATGGATTGGAGGTGCCCTGATGCAAGAGGGAACGAGTAAATCGAATAGAGCAGGCCAAGTTCCTGCAAAGCCGACCGGGGCACGAAGGCGGATCCGATTGTGGATGAGCTTCATGATTGTTTTCATAGGTTGGGCAGGGTATACATATTTTGCTCAGGCTGGAGAAATCGGAGCAAAAGAACAGCAATTGGCCGAATACCAAGCCTCCAAGACAGATGGAGAACAAAGCTTGAATCAATTAAAATATGAATTAGATCGACTCAAGGATCCTGAATACATTGGTCAAATAGCTATGAAGAAATACGGACTTTACAAGCCGGGTGAGATTCCGGTTCGGGTATCTGAATCCGGTTCCCAAAATGATTGACATTAGGGATATACGTCTGTTGACCTTATTTGTGTCATTCGGTATAATCAAATCACCGCAGTCAAGATTTCGAGGCCTGGCTGTATATTTTTAAGGGAGGATCATTTTATTTTATGGCAATTGAAGTGGGCACCAAGTTAGAAGGAAAAGTGACAGGCATCACGCATTTCGGAGCATTTGTGGATCTGTCAGGAGGTGTCACGGGTCTCGTTCACATCTCGGAGATCGCCGACAATTATGTTAAGGATGTCAACGATCACCTGAAGATAGGCGACGCAGTTACCGTGAAGGTAATCAATGTCGATAAGGACGGAAAGATCGGGCTATCCATCAAACAAACTGTAGACAAACCGGTAGAGGCAGCAAGACCGCCTCGTGCTCCAAGACCTGATCGTCCAAGTGGCGGTAGAGATGGTGACCGGCCTGGCGGTGGTGGCGGATTTAACCGAGATCGAGGAGGGCGCTCCTTCAAACCGCAGGCGAACAAGGCTACGTTTGAAGACAAGGTGTCGCGTTTCCTCAAGGACAGTGAGGAACGTATCTCATCGTTGAAGAAGAATACGGAGGGCAAGCGCGGTGGACGCGGTGCCAAACGAATGTAATCCCCCAATTCAAACTTATTCAAACACACCGTAGGCAATATTCATTGCCTACGGTTTTTTGTTGTGTTGTTCCAAGGTCAGGTCCCTTCTATTTTTGTCGTCTTCTCTCGTAAGGCGACAGTTTATTACGCTATCTACGGTTATTTCCCCTGAAAATTGGCATATCAAACTTACACATAATGTTAACCTTTAATAAGTTTAGAAGCTGCTAAGCTGTAATATTCCTAGTGTTGGCCTATGTTCGTGCTGTTTCGTAAAACACTCTCAATTTGTCGGAAATTTCTTTTGATACAACTCCCGTATGTGACAAACTTTCCACTTGACCGCTCCTATAATGGGACATACCTTACAAAAACGGAAAAGGTGGTGCCAGATGATGGAGAAGTGGAACGTCACCCTGTTTCCAGGGATGAAGAAAGGGAAAGAGCAAGAGCGTGGATCAAGATGGAGTGACCTGATGAATAAACTCATGAATAAATTCATGAACCATCGGGTGGCCTTGATAGGTCGCAGATTGTTTGCAGTGAATAAGTGGAATGGATTGTTCATTGTAATGAGCTTTCTGTTGGGCAAGGCGCTTATTTTGGACGAGCTGTCGCCTTTTGCTGCTGCTTTCTTTGCTGTAATGATGTTTATGCGCCGGGATATTGCGATTTACTCCGGGGCGAGCATGATCGTAGGAGCTATGTTTGCTCCTGGAGCTCATGAAATCGTTATTGCTGCAGAGCTGCTTATTTTTTACCTGATTCATAAGGGAATGGAGTCCTTTGAGCGATCGGATATTTCTTATGCTCCGCTCATGGTGTTTACCAGTACGTTTTTTGTTGGGTTGTTTGGGGCTGTAATTGGTCCGTCGTTAACCTGGTTTGCCATGCTGATGATGGTTATGGATGCGGTTCTAAGCTTTATGCTGACGCTCGTATTTATACAAGCGATTCCGGTCTTCACGCATCGCAAAAGAAATTATCAGCTGCGTAATGAGGAAATATTATGTCTGGTGATATTACTGGCATCGGTAATGACAGGTTTAGTAGGATGGGAGATTTCAGGTCTGTCTGTGGAGCATATATTAACAAGATATTTAATATTGCTGTTCGCCTTGGTTGGTGGTGCTTCACTTGGTGCTTCGGTTGGTGTTGTTACAGGACTTATACTTAGTCTTGCGAATATGGGTGCCCTGTATCAGATGAGCCTGCTTGCTTTTTCAGGAATGCTGGCGGGTATGCTGCGGGAAGGACGGAAATGGGCGGTTGGATTTGGAATGCTGCTTGGCTCCTCTATTTTATCGATTTATTTAACGGGTCCTGCCGATGTTCTTGCTTCTACGTGGGAGAGCTGTATTGCTGTATTGCTCTTTCTTCTAACACCAAAATCGATTACAGGTGTCATTTCAAAGTATATACCAGGCACCCAGGATCATAATAAGACGCAGCATGAGTATGCCAAAAGAATGCGAGAGGTCACAGCGGGTAGGGTAGCTCAGTTCTCGCAGGTATTCAAGCAGCTATCCCGCAGCTTTGGACAAATGGCGAGCTCGGGTGAAGTCCTGAAACGCGGCGAGGAAGTAGATCATTTTATGAATGCGGTTACTGAGGGAGCCTGCAGGACATGCTTCCGCCGCAAGACATGCTGGGATGGAAACTTCTATCAAACCTATAAATATATGACGGAAATGATGACTGCGATCGAAGACAATCCTGAGATAAGCAGCGAGGATTTGCCGCCAAAATGGAGCAAGCTCTGCATCAAGACGGATCAGGTGCTGGCAGTTATGAAGCGAGAATATGATCTCTACCAACATGATATGCACTGGAAACGGCAAATATACGATAGTCGTCAATTAGTAGCAGAGCAGCTGTCCGGAGTATCCCAAGTGATGGAGGACCTGGCTAAGGAAATCCAGCGGGAAGGACAAGCCATGTACAGACAGGAGGAGCAGATTCGCGATGCTTTGGAGAAGATGGGACTATCCATTCATAGTATTGATATAGTGAGTCTGGATCATGGCAACGTTGAGATTGAGATTATTCATGCTTACACGCGCGGCTTTGATGAATGCCGCAAAATTATCGCACCGCTCTTATCGGATATAGTGGGTGAGCACATTGCAGTAATGAGTGAAACGATGACAGGGGGAAGAGGAAAAGAAGGACTCGCTACAGTCACATTCGGTTCAGCCAAAACCTTTGAAATTACAACAGGAGTTGCCGGAACCGCTAAGGGGGGAGATTTGCTATCAGGAGATAGCTTTAGTGCGAAAGAGCTCGGCAACGGGACTTATGCTGTAGCGTTAAGCGATGGAATGGGTAATGGCGAGCGGGCAAGGCTTGAGAGCAGCACGGCACTGAATATATTGGAGCAGCTGCTGCAATCCGGTATGGATGAGACTCTTGCAATCAAGTCAGTTAATTCTATTTTGATGCTGCGGTCGCCAGATGAGGTATACGCTACCGTGGACATGGCTTTAATAGATGAATACTCGGCACGTACCACATTTATGAAAATCGGTTCATCTCCGAGCTTTATTAAGCGGGGGAATGAGGTGATCCCAATTTCAGCAAGTAACTTACCTATTGGCATAATACAGGATATTGAAGTGGACCTCGTATCGGTTCAGCTGTATCCGGGAGATACACTAGTGATGATGACGGATGGGATTTACGATGCCCCCGGATATGCTGTGAATAAAGAGCTATGGATCAAACGGCTCATTCAGGAAATTGAGTCGGATCAGCCCCAGGAAATAGCGGATTGTTTGCTAGAATCTGTAATTCGCTATCAAAAAAATGTTATACATGACGATATGACTGTTGTAGTAGCCAAAATAGATCATTTATTGCCTCAGTGGTCTACGCTTCATATCCCGGGAATCACTCGTCTGGAGCGCCCGAGAACGGTAAGCTAGGACTTTAAAACTATGTAAAAAGGAGGAATGTTCACTATTTTGACACAAAATTGGTTATATTTCCATGGTTAAAAATTGAAGTCTGTAGTAACGTTGTAATATTATCTATATTATAGAGATGTCATGCTTTCTTAGCATTTCAAATTTAATACAATCCGGCAAAACTATTGAAAAATAGTGACGCAAAGCTATAGGGACTACTTCCGTTTAGGAGATGTCAGCCAGTTGCACATAATGAAGGTGACCTATGCGTATTTTTATTCATTAGGTTATCTTTTTTTATTTGCTAAGCGATTGTATTGAGTGGAAGGGGAGATATTGACGGACATTCAAGAGATACATTAGGACAAGCGGACTATTCACACTACTTGATTAAAGAGGAGATTTGTCAAAATGTTCAATTTTACTAATCGATTGAGTATTGTCACAAAAAACATGCTCTTAACGAGCATATCCATCATTATGACCGGGGTAATCCTGATTGCATCCAGTTTCTACATTCAAGGTGGAGTGCTCAGAAATCAGTTGGAGAATGACTCTCATAAGGTTATGGAAGCTTGGATGGGCAAGGTTACTCCTGCCGAAGCTGCAGAGGCAATGAGCAATACGGATCGAAACGCACCTATTCAGAAGAAGCTGACAGCACTGTTTGATGACTTGTCAGCCACCCACCCCAATGTAGCCCAAGGGTATATTTTCGGGTCAGAGGTTGTTGATGACAGTACTTTAATGATCGCTTTTCCTACAGCCGTATTGGACATGTTTGATGGTGAAGGCTTGCATTTGGGAGATATGCTTGGACAACCTGCCTTTCACGTAAAAGGTGTTCAAGAAATGCTGGAAACAAAGGAAATTACATATACCAAGCCATATACCGATGATTACGGAACGTGGTTGACTGTTCTGTATCCATTCCAGGACGAGAACGGCAAAATATTCGCCTACATGGGTATGGACTTTGATGCGAGCCTTATTATTGAGGGGCAACAGAGTCTCTTGAAATACACGGTACTGGCACTTATTTTGATTTTGCTTGTCATATTGTCGTTGCAGTATTACTTCATCCGTCGTACCTTCTCTCCGATCAAGGATTTGATGATTGCATTGGATCGATTGAGCCACGGTGATTTTAGTGTGCAATTGAAGGCAGGAAAGGATGAGCTTGGCCGTGTTAATGAGAAGTTTAATACAACGGTCAGCAACATCAATGATTTGGTAACTGTAATCAAGAACAGCTCCAATCAATCAGCAGAGCAATCCAGATTTTTGTTTGCAGCGGTTGAGGAAAATCATCAGAGCTCTATGAATATAACAACTCATATTGAGGAAATTTCAGATAAGGTATCCCAGCAAAGCAAATCACTTTCTGAGAGTGTTACGTCTCTTGAGGAAATTAGCTCAGGCGTTCATACGATTGCTGGCAATACCTCGGCTCTTTCAGAAGCTTCACTGCATATGAAAGATCAATCAGAGCTCGGCGGAGACAATATCGAAGAAGTTATGAAGCAAATGGATGCGATTCAGAAGTCAGTACAAGATTCCGTCGTATCTATCGAGCAGCTTCAGAAGCGTTCCGGTGAAATTGAAGAGATTGTGCAAGTAATCACGCAAATTGCTAACCAAACGCACCTGTTATCGCTTAATGCCAGCATTGAGGCAGCAAGGGCAGGTGAAGATGGTCGTGGGTTCGCCGTTGTAGCGAATGAAGTTAAAAAGCTGGCGGAGGAATCCGGTAAATCGGCAGAAATGATCACAAATCTCGTTCATGCTATTCAAAGTGAAACGTTAACCGCAGTAACATCCATTAAGGAAGGCAATGAGAATGTGGAGTCAGGCATTGGCATTGTTAAAGATACAGGGGCTCTCTTCTACAATATTTTGAATGCAACTGAAGAAATTACGAGCCAAATTCAGGAGGTTTCCGCGGCTACAGAGGAAATGGTGGCTGAAACTGAGCAAATTACAGCGACATTTAAGCAAATCTCTGTTTTGGCTGATAGAAATGCAACTGTAGCAGAGGAAATTAAGACGAATGCACTCGAGCAGCGTACGTCAGCTGGCAAGATTGTAGAATCGACAGAGCAATTGAATCAAGTGTCCGGCGAGCTGGAAAAAGTGGTAGAAAGATTGAAATTATAGAGAGATAACAAAAGACCGAGGAGTGAATCTGCAGGTGAATACCGTTCTGGTTAAACACAACGCCCGGGAATTTTGGTTGCAGGAGCTTCAATCGCCATTGCCGGGGTTAGATATGTATACCGATTATTCTAAACTTGCTGCTAGCCGCGCAGAACAGAAATTAGATCATTCTTTGAACCTTACTCCAATTCTGTTGGACAAGATATCCGAAGTAGAAGACCTTAAGGCTTGGATGCTTACTGGCTACCTTGTTCTGCTGTATCGAATGAGCGGAGAAAAGGATCAGCTTGTTGGTGTTGAGGATCATAATGGTAATATTCTGCCATTTCGCATGACCTGTGAACCGGGGATAGCTTATCAGGATTTCTATGCATTGGTGAGAGATAAGCTATCCTTGCTCTGCTCTTCCAGTCTTCCCCTTCAGGAGATTGAAGAAATTGCGGGATATAACCAATTTATCCAAACGATTTATGGTGATAACGATACGTATACCTCGAGTCATTTGAATTGGACTGTACACGAAGAGAAGGGTGCATGGAATATACGGATCAAGTACGACCAACACCTGTTTAAAGAAAGCACTGTTCGCAGATTAGCGGGACATTACGCAAATATTGTGATGGCTGCTCTGGAGAACGAGCTCATTGCCATTGGAAGTATCCCCATTCTTACATTAGAGGATGAGGAAGCTTACAAGCAATTGAATAATACATCAAGAGCATGGGATATGCCGACAGATGGTGTTAGGGGAATGCTTGGCCGTTCAGTGGAGCGATTTCCGGATCGCATCGCTTTGTCCGAAGAGGGCAGGCAGCTTACTTACCTTCAACTTGATCGTGTCACTACTAGTCTGGCTCATAAGCTGAAAGAGCTGGGCCTTCAAAAAGGAAATTTTGTTTCTATTTATATGGAGAGGAGTGTAGATGCTGTAATAGGTATGCTGGGAACGATAAAGGCGGGAGGAGCTTATGTTCCTCTGGACCCTGAGCATCCTGATGATAGAAACTCCTATATTATCTCTGATACGAAGTGTCCAATAGTGATTACCAAGGAAAAATACAGCTCGAAGTTGACGACGTTTTTGGACGTAGAGAACGATAGTGTAAGTATAGTGTGCCTGGATTCGGGATCAGCCGAAAATGTAGAGATTATGGAAGGGGCTGTAACCCCAACAGAGTCTTTAGCTTCTTGTGATGTGGAGATATCTCCTGATGATATCGCCTATATCATCTATACTTCCGGAACTACCGGCAGACCAAAGGGTGTCCTGATTCCTCACATCGGAGTCGTTAATCTGGCAATGTCTACGGCGGATCATCTGCAATTTACGGAAAATGATGTCATTCTTCAGTATTCAACATTTAGCTTTGATGCTTCTGTTTACGATATTTTCAGCTCTTTGTGCAGTGGTGCCCAGCTTCATTTACTATCGAGTGAACAGCGTTACTCGGTAGAGTCATTTACTACCGGAATCGAAGAGACGGGTGCGACCCGGATCGGTATTTTGCCGACCGTATTCTTTAATCAGCTGTCAGCATATCTCACAAAGCAGGATGCGCTTAAATATTCACCTATTAAAAGCTTTGTTATTGGCGGAGAGGCATTATCCGGCGAGGCGGTACGCGGATTGCAGAGCAAGCTGCCTCATCGTCCGATGATTGTGAATGCGTACGGACCAACTGAGGTAACGGTGGTGACCACAACACACACGATTGATGGTCCTCTACCGGAGTATTTGTCGACCGTAAGTATAGGCAAGCCAATCCATAACTATGAAGTGCTCATCGTAAATGGGAATAACCAGCCTTGTCCGCAAAATGTAGCAGGGGAGCTCCTGATTCATTCGGTGGGTCTTGCTCGGGGTTATTTGAAACAGCCGCAAAAGACGGAGGAATCCTTCGTCATGGACCCAGTGCATCCGGAGTCCGGCAAAATGTATTATCGTTCAGGAGATCTTGTTCGTCTGTCCAACGGCGGGTTGGAATACGTTGGTCGCAAGGATCTACAGGTGAAAATACGTGGATACCGTATTGAAATCGGAGAAATTGAGGAAAATTTGGCGAAGCACGATGATATTAAAGATGTAGCAATCATCGCCAAGAGCAACGATAATGGGGAAAAAATGCTGGTGGCCTTTTATACCTCAAAGGTGGGAGATGCTCTTTCAAAATCAGAGCTTGCCTCATTCCTAAAGGCAAAGGTTCCAGCCTATATGGTTCCGTCGCATTTTGTGTTCCTTGAGTCTATGCCTGTATCTCCAACAGGGAAAATGGATCGTAAGCGTCTTGATGTATACGAAATTCCTGATACATTGGACGAGGTATCTGAGCATTATGCTGCTCCAGAGAATGAGCTGCAGCGCCAGATCGCTGACGCCTGGCAGCAGGTGCTTCACAAGGGCTCTGTTGGAATTCATGATGATTTCTTTGAAATCGGAGGACATTCTCTTAAAATCATTGAAATTCTTGTCCTGCTGAAGCCTAGCTTTCCTAAGCTGAAAATTAATGATTTCTTCGTCAATCCAACGGTAGCCAAGCTGGCCGATCGAATCGACAAGCTTGATACTGAGGAATCTAACGAATTAACCGGCGATCATTTTGAGGAGATCAGGGACCTTGAGGAGTATCCACCAAGCTTTGGTTACAAAGCTTTAAAAAGAGCGGAGCCGGGCAAGCAAAATCATATTTTCTTGACCGGGGCTACGGGGTACCTTGGCTCGACATTATTGTATGAACTGATTCATTCATCAGATAGCACGATTTATTGTCTGGTTCGTCCTACACCAGGAATAACTCCGTACCAGCGTCTTGTAGATGTCATGTGTGGCTATTACGGAAATGATATCGCTGCAAGCATGAACGGACGTGTCGTAGTAGCTGCAGGTGATTTGGAGCGGCAAAATTTAGGGCTTAGCGCATCGGATAGAAGTTTGCTAGAGGAACGAATAGATTCGATTATCCACTGTGGGGCAGAGGTCAAGCATTTTGGAGATGCAGATTATTTTGCACGAGTTAATGTTGACAGCACAGATCGCCTGTTAGCACTTGCCCGTGGCAGAAATGTCCGCTTCCATTATATTTCCACTCTTGGCATTCCTGAGGACCTGGCTTTTGGTGGGAAGTGGGACCAGTTTATAAACTCAGGGTATGCTGGCAGCATATCTACTGATAACGTGTATACGAACAGCAAGCTTGATGCGGAAAAGCTGGTCGTAAAAACCTGTGAAGAGGAAGGCGTACCTGCAGCGGTGTATCGTATAGGCAACCTTTCTTGCCACTCCAGGACAGGATTGTTCCAAAAAAACATCGACAATAATGCATTCTACAGAATGCTAAAGGCAATGATGGTTCTTGGAAAGGCTCCAAAGGTTAGATGGTACGTAGATTTTACCCCGATAGATTATGCGGGGAAATCCGTAGTCAACTTGGCGCTTCAAGAGGGCTCCGCAGGTGCAGTATTTCATATATGTAACCCGATTCAGATTTGGTACGAGGACATGGTGCAGATACTTCGGGAATATGGCTACCAAATTGATCTGCTGGAGTGGCCTGAGTATGAAGCTTGGCTGCTCGACAGCAGCCAGCCGAAGGACCGTATTGGAATGGAGCTGGCTATGGCCCAATTGGAAGGTGACGGTGCAAAAAATTCGGCATTTCGCTTTGCGTGTCCGCAGACTATTGAATTTTTGAAAGACAGCGGCGTAGAGTGCCATGTTCCTGACAAGGAGTTTTTCACACGAATGCTGGATCATGCAGTATCTATTGGCTATTTTCCGAAGCCTTAATATGGATTGGAAGAGTCGTCTCAACTTGGATTAAGGGCTGGGCGGCTCCTCTTTATTTTATCCCCTGAAGAGAACCTAATCCTTCGAAACGTCTAGTTTGAATTCTCGCTTTTATGGAAATGATAGAGATAGAAGACTAGAACGAAGAGAAAGGGTGAGTTTAATATGAAGCAAATTATGCTGATTACTGACGGTTGCTCTAATGTGGGAGAGAGTCCGGTCATGGCTGCAGCGCTGGCAAGGCAGGAAGGAATTACAGTGAACGTAGTTGGGATTATTGATTACGGAACGATTGGAGAAATGGGCAGCGCAGAAATTTCTGAGATAGCGAGAGCAGGTGGCGGGATGAGTCGCCTGTCCGGGACGGAGAAGCTGGCGCAGACGATGCAGATGATGACTCGAAAAACAGTAGTTCAGACGATTCAACATGCAGTGAACAAGGAGCTAAGACAGATATTAGGCGGATCGGAGATGGAGGACCTGCCTCCGGATAAACGCTCCCAGGTTGTTGAGGTGATTGATGAGCTTAGTGAGAACAGTCCGCTTGAAGTAGCGTTGCTCATTGATGCGAGTGCAAGTATGAAGCCTAAGCTGCCTGCGGTGGAGGATGCTATACGCGATATGATGCTTAGTCTTGGAGCAAGAAATGGACAAAGTAGACTGGCGGTATTCCATTTTCCAGGTAAGCACAGCGGTGAGGACGCGGTACTGGATTTGGACTGGACAACGGATCTCGGCTCTGCTCGTACTATATTCCAGAGTCTTTCGATGAAAGGAGCGACACCAACGGGACCAGCGATCCTAAGGGTGATGGAATTCTTTCGGTATGGTACACTGAAGGAACAAAGTAACGAGAACTGGCCGATTGATAGAGGCCGGGGAGAAGGGATGCTCGGTGACTACGTCGTCTAATTCGGTTCTGCCACAAGGAACTCTAGTAATCGGACGCTGGAGGGGTGGACGTTATTTCATCCAGCGATTGCTCGGCCAAGGAGCGAACGGAATTGTATATCTTGTGAAGCGAGCGGATAGCGGTGAGCTGTATGCGCTCAAGATGGGCTTCGATACGGTTGATATACAGTCGGAAGTTAATGTGCTGAAGGCTTTGCAAAATCAGAGAAAAAAACATCGCCCCGGCGACAAGAGACGGGATCTTTCTTATCTGGTAGAGGTCGACGACTATTCTCATCAGGGGAGGGAGATTCCTTTCTACGTCATGCGTTACATCAAGGGAGAGCCGCTGCGTGCTTTTCTGCTGCATAAGGGGCATAGATGGCTTAATGTAGCAGGCCTATATATTTTGCAGCAGCTGCTAAGACTTCATGAGTCTGGATGGGTATTCGGCGATTTGAAGCCAGACAATGTTCTTGTCTCCCCGTACGGTGAGGTTGAGCTTATCGATTACGGCGGGGTTAGTGCTGTTGGGCGAAGCGTAAAGCAGTTCACTGAATGGTATGATCGCGGATATTGGGGAGCGGGGAGCCGTACGGCAGATCCAGCCTATGATTTATTCTCCTTTGCCGTAGTATGTATCCATATGCTCGCCGAAACTCCTTTAAAGAAAGCGGCAACTTCATTGCCGCAAACAAGAAGCAAAAATGATCTGCTCCATATCGTGCGAAATGAACCGGTTCTTGGACCATACCGGAAATGGCTGGAGAAGGCCATCGAAGGGCAGTTTCGTAATTCAGCAGAGGCCTGTGATTTATGGAAGGAACTTGTTAAAGGATTTATGAAGCTGGACAGACCTCGAACCTCTACGCCTAGCTGGATGCTGGGTGCTTTTGCCCTATCATTAACCTTGCTGGCCTGTGCGTTATATTTGACGCTGCGGTTCTGATATAGGATACCCAATCAATAGACTAGATGAAAAGGGGAGAGGGACATGATGGATCGTAATATGTATCGTCTGGTAGAGCAAGTGCGCCGAATGAACAATGAATACCATCTTTGGTCACCAGGCGATTGCATCGTAGTCGCTGTATCAGGTGGACCGGATTCAGTGGCTCTGCTCCATATTTTATATGAAATTTCTAAGGATTCAGAGCCTGGATTGCAGTTGGTATGTGCTCACGTTAACCATGGATTAAGAGGAGAAGAATCTGATAGGGAGGCGGAGTTTGTGCGGAAGCTGGCCGAGGGGCTGGATATTCCGTTTGAGCTCGGCTTTTTCGATATTCGATCCTATATGGAGGACACAGGGAAGGGATTGCAGCTTGCAGCAAGGGATAAAAGATACGAGTTTCTCCATGCAGTAGCGAATCGATATTCAGCTGCCTCCATTGCGTTGGCACACCATGCAAATGATCAGGCCGAGACCGTTATGATGCGGGTTTTGCGCGGAAGCGGCCCTTCGGGGCTTGCTGGCATGAGAGTAAAGCGAAGAGATAAAAAGGTGGAACTTATAAGACCCCTGCTACGTATATACAAGGATGAGCTGGTTTTAGCCTGTGATACTTTGGGTATTCCTTATGTAATAGATAGTTCAAATTTGCTTCCTAAGTATGCGCGAAATGCAGTTCGTTTGGATGTCCTCCCTTTTTTGGGGCAGTATAATGAACAGCTGACGGATTCCTTGAACAGGCTTGCTGAAGTGATTGGGGAAGAAGACGACTATATGCAGCGGGAAGCGGAGTCAGCCTATACCAAGCTGGTAGTAAGACAGGGTGGGGTTCAAGCCTTTCAGATCACATCTTTCATCAATTTACATCCTGCTTTACAACGGAGGATGATTAAATTAATATTAAATTATCTGCCTTTAGGCACGGATGAAGGCGATTTCGCCAAGATTGAAGCGATTCGTAAGGGTGCAATTCAGGAATCCCCTACAACGTGGAGTATTGATCTTGGCGGCGGACTGCGTTGTTTACGCGAATATGATACAATTCGGTTTGTGCCTGCTCAAGCGGAAATTGGGATTCCTCATTATACATATGTTGTGGAACATTTTCCCGCAGAAGTGTTCATTATGGACACGGGACGAACCCTAAGGTTTACCCGGTTAGCTGCTAATCCGGGTCTTTTGAAGTCGGAAGTACGAGGAAACGATGAAGCGGTGTTTGATACGGAAGATCTTCATTTTCCGCTTACTGTACGTTCACGACTTCCAGGAGACATCATGAAGGTTATGGGACTAAATGGGAGCAAAAAGGTAAAGGATATTTTCATCGATGAGAAAATACCTCCCTCTCTGCGCTCAGAAATTCCTATAGTGACGGACGCCAATGGACAAATTATATGGATTCCGGGTGTTCGTCGATCTGCGATTGCTACAGTGAGCCCGCATACATCTTCCGTTGTGGTAATGGCTCTGCAAAAGGGCAGAGAATGAAGCACTTTGTTGTAACAAAGCTGAGGCATTCATAGTATAACGTAGGAGGTTTACGTATTTTGCAAAACGACATCCAGGAAATTCTGATTACTCGGGAACAAATACAGCAGAAGGTTGAGGAGCTTGGACAACAGCTCAGTAAGGAATATGAAGGTCGTAATCCGCTCGTCATCTGTATTCTTAAGGGAGCCTTCATTTTTATGTCCGATCTGGTGAAGGAAATTACAGTGCCGATCGAGCTTGATTTTATGGCCGTATCCAGCTATGGAGCATCTACGCGTTCTTCGGGAGAAGTAAAAATTATTAAGGATTTGGATTCTTCCGTGGAGGGACGAGACATCCTGATTGTGGAGGATATTATCGACAGCGGACTTACGCTAAGCTATTTGGTGGATGTACTGGAACGGCGTAAAGTGAAGTCAGTCAAAATTGTTACTTTGTTTGACAAACCGGTACGCAGAACTGTGGATTTACAGGCTGATCTATCCGGATTTATTTTACCGGATGCATTTGTTGTCGGCTATGGTCTAGATTATGCTGAGAAGTATCGTAACCTCCCTTACATCGGCGTACTTAAACCAGAAATCTACACCACTTAATTGCATGAAAATATTTGGCCGAAGACTACTTTGCCTGATTTTTGAAAGGCGAGAGCGGCTATGGTAAAATAACTTAAGGTTTTTGAGAGGAGGTAGGGGATGAATCGGTTCATCCGGAATTCTGGTTTTTATTTGATACTGTTCTTAGTCGTGGTGGGCATCGTCCAATTCCTCAACGGCGGAAGTGAGGCAACCGTCACCCCTAGGTACGATGAATTGCGTCAGCAATTAAAGGGTGATAACGTCGAGGAATTAACCGGTAAATTTGACGGTTATGCTTATCTGGTAACCGGTAAGTATAAAGATGCTGTCGGCGATAGCAAGACGAAGAACTTCTCAACCTATATTCCTTATGATCAAAACGTTCTTAAAGAAATCGTTGAATTGAGCGAGAAGAACGGATTTAATCTAACTTGGAAAAAAATGCAGGGAGAGAGTATTTGGCTTACTTTCCTGACTTCAATTGTACCGCTGGCTATTATGTTCATTCTTTTCTTCTTCCTGTTCAATCAGGCGCAGGGCGGCGGCGGCAAAGTGATGAACTTTGGTAAGAGCAAGGCTCGCCTTTATAATGAAGAGAAGAAAAAGGTTACGTTTGAGGATGTTGCAGGAGCCGATGAAGAGAAGCAGGAGCTTGTCGAAGTCGTAGAATTCCTGAAAGACCCTCGTAAATTCGCTGCTGTTGGCGCGCGAATTCCAAAGGGTGTGCTGTTAGTTGGTCCTCCGGGGACTGGTAAAACATTGCTTGCCCGTGCAGTAGCAGGGGAAGCAGGCGTTCCGTTCTTCAGCATTTCCGGTTCCGACTTCGTAGAAATGTTTGTCGGTGTCGGTGCATCCCGTGTACGGGATTTGTTCGAAAATGCGAAGAAAAATGCACCATGTATTATCTTTATCGACGAGATCGATGCTGTAGGTCGTCAGCGTGGCGCCGGACTTGGCGGTGGCCATGACGAACGTGAGCAAACGCTCAACCAATTGCTCGTAGAAATGGATGGCTTCAGCGGCAACGAGGGTATTATTATCGTGGCAGCTACAAACCGTGCAGATATTCTCGACCCGGCGTTGCTCCGTCCAGGACGTTTTGACCGTCAAATTACGGTTGACCGCCCTGACGTAAAAGGACGCGAAGCAGTACTTAAAGTACATGCTCGTAACAAACCGCTTACTAAAGACGTTCGTCTTGATATTATTGCGAAACGTACTACTGGATTTTCCGGTGCGGACCTTGAGAATCTGCTTAACGAAGCAGCACTTCTTGCAGCACGTCGTAACCGTAAAGACATCTCGATGCGTGAAGTGGATGAAGCAATCGATCGCGTCATCGTGGGTACTGAGAAACGCAGCCGCGTGATCAGTGACCGTGAGAAACGTATTGTTGCATTCCATGAAGCTGGTCATACCATTGTCGGTTATTTCTTGGAGAATGCCGACATGGTGCATAAAGTAACGATTATCCCGCGCGGTCGCGCCGGGGGCTACGTTATTATGATGCCTAAGGAAGATCGTATGCTTGTGACGAAGCAAGAGCTTCTCGACAAGGTTACAGGTCTGCTTGGGGGGCGCGCTTCGGAAGAGATATTTATCGGCGAAATTGGTACTGGTGCTTATAGTGACTTCCAACAAGCTACCAGTATCGTACGCAGCATGATTGTTGAGTACGGTATGAGCGAGAAGCTTGGTCCAATGCAATTCGGCACATCGCAAGGTCAAGTGTTCCTTGGTCGCGATATCGGACACGAGCAGAACTATAGTGATAAAATTGCTTACGAAATCGATCAGGAAATGCAGCGTTTCATTTCTGAATCGTATGAACGTTGTAAGAACCTCTTGGTTGAGCATGCCGACAAGGTTCGTCTCATTGCAGAAACTTTGCTTGAGGTAGAAACCTTGGAGCTTGAGCAAATCAAGTCATTAATCGAGACTGGCAAGCTGCCTGAGTCTGACAATGGCGGAAGCGATGAAGGAACATCAGGCGAACCTGTTGTTGACAACATTGGTGATGTCAAAGTTCGTATCCAGGGGAAAAATGAAGATCCGGCGTCTGGCATTCCTCAGGGTGATATTCCTAACGACGTACCTAATGGATCTGCGAATGATGCAACTAGTGATCCTGTCGTTGATACGCCTCCGGGTACGGTTAAGGATGCCCCGGCAGCACCGGATGATGATAAGGATGACAAAGGTCAAGGAAATGGTGGAAATACACCTACGGTATAATTGCCGATTTAGCGTAAATGATGAATCCGGGAGACAGGTTCTGTCCCCCGGGTTTTTTATATTAATTTTTATATTAATTGGGTTAATAACGGATAAATAGCAGGTTGAATCAGGATTATGTTAATTTTTTTTGTCTAAAATCGTTCGTAGATTGATTGACAGTACCCCTTACCTTGTGTAAATTAATTGTTAAACACCGTGTGAAATTTGATACGTTGTCGTTGTTTCATGTGTTTTTACGGCATGTGAATTTCATTATAATGATGCGGATAGAGAGAGAAGATTCGGCAGTGAACCGGATTCGCATAAGGGGAGGAAGCAAGGTGGAGGCTCAAGCACTGGAGCGGAAGGCAGAAATGAACCGCGAGCTCAAAGAGAGACTGTTCCAGCTAAAGAAGGAACGGAATGCAATTATTTTAGCGCACTATTATCAGCGTGACGAAATACAGGAGGTTGCCGACTTTCGAGGCGACTCGTTTTTGCTTGCACAGAAGGCTGCTTCAACCGATGCTGAGACGATTGTATTTTGTGGAGTTCATTTTATGGGCGAAAGCGCCAAAATATTGGCTCCAAACAAGACAGTACTCATTCCTGACGAACGGGCAGGCTGCCCGATGGCAGACATGGTCAATGTGGACGGACTTCGCAAGCTGAAGGCACAGCATCCTAATGCCAAGGTCGTAACTTATATTAACTCTTCTGCTGAGATTAAAGCAGAGACAGACATTTGTTGTACTTCTTCCAATGCTGTTAAGGTCATTAACTCTGTAGATGCGGATGAGATTATTTGGGTACCTGATAAGAATTTAGGCCACTATGTTCAGCAGCATACGGATAAGAAGCTGATTATCTGGGAGGGCTACTGCAATACTCATGACATGCTGACAGTGAAGGATGTTGTGGAGATGAAGGCGAAGCATCCGGGAGCGGAGTTTGTGGTCCATCCTGAATGCCGCGCTGAAGTTGTTGCTATGGGGGATTTTGTAGGAAGCACGACAGCTATTTTGGACTACTGCAAGAACTCATCAGCAAAAGAGTTCATCGTAGGAACTGAAGACGGAACCGGCTACCAGCTTAGAAAAGACAGCCCGGACAAGGAGTTTCATTTTGCAACCAAGTTCCTGGTTTGTCCTAATATGAAAGTGAACAATCTTAAGAAATTAATTAAATGTCTGGAAACGATGCAACCACAAATTTATGTACCGCCAGCAGTTGCAGATAAGGCCAGAGCTTCCCTAGAGCGCATGTTACAGGTTAAGTAGCATGCGCTACTCTCTTGTTCAAGACAGGTGAATATAGTGATTCCACAATATTTGGTTGATTTTGATTTAAGTGAATTGCCCGTTATAGATACGGATGTTATTGTCATCGGTTCAGGCATTGCCGGATTGTTTACGGCAATAAAAGCAAGTGAGAAGCAAAGGGTTACGATGATTACGAAGAAATCGCTGCTAGAGAGCAATACCAGATATGCTCAAGGAGGTATTGCCGCGGTCATATCCGATGAGGATTCTCCAGTTTATCATCGGCAGGACACACTCCTTGCAGGAGCGGGCCTGTGCTCTTCGGAGTCTGTAGATATTCTGGTTAATGAAGGACCAAGAGGCGTTAAGGAATTAATAACGCTTGGTACGGCTTTTGATATAGAGAACGGGGAGCTGGCATTGACCAAAGAAGGTGCGCACAGCCACCGTCGTATCCTGCATGCAAATGGGGATGCAACGGGTTATGAAATCGTTCGTGCATTGTCAGAGCAAGTAGCGGGGCACTCTAACATAGACATTTGGAATGATCACTTTGTAATTGATTTAATTACAGAGGATAATGAATGTCTGGGTGCACTTGTGATGCGTCCGGATGGACAGCGTGTATTTTTGCGGGGGAGTGCTACGATTTTGTGCTCTGGAGGAGCCGGTCAATTGTACCGCTATACGACAAATCCCGAGGTAGCTACGGGTGACGGAGTCGCTATGGCTTATCGTGCAGGAGCGGTGATCCGTGACCTTGAATTCATTCAGTTCCACCCTACGTCTCTCTGTTATCCGGGAGCACCGCGCTTCCTCATTTCAGAAGCAGTTCGTGGTGAAGGTGCGATTTTGCGCAATATTAAGGGTGAACGATTCATGGAGAAATACCATGAGCTGCTGGAGCTAGCCCCACGGGACATTGTTGCACGTGCCATTGTCAGCGAAATGGAGTCGACGAAGTCTACCATCGTATATCTTGATATAACGCATGAGAGCCCGGAGGTTATTAAGCATAGATTCCCTACAATCTATGAGACTTGTATCGGATTTGGCCTGGATATGACAACGGACTGGATTCCAGTCGCTCCTGCTGCGCATTATATGATGGGTGGAGTACGCACAGGACATTACGGCGAGACAAGTGTACATCGTTTGTTCGCCTGCGGAGAAGTCTCGTCCACGGGAGTGCATGGAGCCAATCGATTGGCAAGTAATTCGTTATCGGAGGCTATCGTATTTGGACGGCGAATTATTCTAAGAATCCATGAGCTTGGGCCTTTAAATAAGACAGGAATGAACATTGCTTGTCATGAGCATCGAAATGAAGCAGTAATCCAGCCGATTGTAGAGCGCAGACTGAAGCTGCAAAAAGTAATGGTTCGTCAGGTGGGTCTGCGTCGCACGAAGGAAGGCTTGCTGAAAGGACTTGAAGAGCTGCAGCGTCAGCTGCCTATCTTTGGAGCAGCCCTTCATACTAGAGAGCAGTGGGAATTCGCGAATATGCTCACTTGCTCCTTGCTGTTGACTGAATCGGCGTTAGCCCGTGAGGAGAGTCGAGGCGGTCATTATCGTGAGGATTTCCCTGAGCGGAATGACGAACGCTGGCGGAGACATATTTTACGTCATCGTGAAAAAGGAATGTTGGAGGAAGTCAGTGATGATGTTTAATGGATATAACGCAGGTGTGGTGGAGTCGATCAAGCTGTGGCTTGAAGAGGATATCGGTTCGGGGGATATTACTACGGCAGTTACTGTTCCGCAAGGCCACGAATCCAAGGGAATTATTCATGCCAAAGAGGCAGGGATTGTAGCGGGTATTGAGGTGGCTCAGCTGGTCTTTCAGGTGGTAGATCAATCTCTATCCTTTACTCCACTTGTAAAAGACGGTGACTCTGTTGCCAAAGGAACGGTCCTTGCTGTTGTAGAAGGAAGTACCCATAGTGTTCTTACTGGAGAGCGGCTTGCTCTGAATCTGCTTCAGCGGTTGTCCGGCATTGCTACGAGAACACATGCTTTCGTTCATGCGTTGGGTGGTCTTCCTGTTCGTCTGGTGGATACACGTAAAACGACGCCTGGTCATCGGCTGCTGGAAAAATACGCAGTCCGTGTTGGTGGTGGGAGCAACCATCGATTTGGGTTATATGATGCTGTGATGATCAAGGATAATCATATTAAAGGCTCGGGAGGCATTGCGCAAGCGGTCAGCCGTGCTCGTGCAAGCATTCCTCATACCATGAAGATTGAAGTGGAGACGGAGAGTCTGCAGCAAGTAGAAGAGGCTCTCTCTGCCGGAGCCGATATCATTATGCTGGACAATATGGAGCCTGGATTGATGAAGCAAGCGGTGAGCCATATTAAAGAGAAGGCCGCCCATGTTATAGTAGAAGCTTCAGGGAATGTATCATTGCAAACGATCCGCACTATTGCCGAGAGCGGCGTGGATGTCATCTCCGTAGGGCGGTTAACGTATTCCTTTGAGAGCCTGGATATCAGTCTGGATCTCAATGAGAAGAAAGAGGGGTAAGTGCCATGTTTCTTGTGGTAGATGTCGGCAACTCTAATATCGTACTTGGTATTTACAGAAATCGCGAGCTGCTTCATCATTTCCGAATCGGCACAAACCGGCAGGCTACGGTAGATGAATATGGAGTGTTGATACACAATTTGTTTCAAATGTCTAAAATCGAAGAACGTGACATAGAAGGAGTTATCATTTCTTCGGTTGTCCCTCCACTCATGCATGTGCTGGAGGAGCTATGCGTGAAATATTTGAAAAGAAGGCCTCTCACGGTAGGCCCTGGAATTAAGACCGGCTTGAATTTACGATACGAAAACCCGCGTGAGGTTGGAGCAGATCGGATTGTGAATGCGGTCGCTGCGATTGAGCAATATGGAGGGCCGTTGGTCGTAGTTGACTTTGGAACGGCGACGACATTTGACTGTGTGGACGCCCAGGGTAATTATATGGGAGGGGCGATTGTACCGGGAATAGGTATTTCTACGGAAGCTCTTTATCAGCGCGCTTCCAAGCTGCCACGTATTGAGCTGGAGAAGCCGAAAAAAGTGATTGGCCGCAATACGGTTCATGCTATGCAGGCGGGAATTATTTTTGGATATGCAGGACAAGTGGATGGTATTGTAGGACGTATTCGACGTGAAATGAATGCGGAACCTAAAGTGATCGCCACTGGCGGTCTTGCTGAGCTAATTGCAAGCGAGTCAGAAACCATTCAGGAAGTGAATCCCTGGCTTACACTGGAAGGCCTTCGTATCATCTATGAGCGCAATCAATAAGTACGCGTGAACGGCATTATATTTTAAGGAGGCTATCACCAACATGACTAACGATAAGGAAAAAGACATTTTAATTCGCGGTACGGCGATGGGTGGTAAGGTTCGTGCATTCGCCGTACGTACTACTGCGCTCGTGGAAGAGCTCCGCCGCAGGCATGATACGTACCCTACGACGACAGCTGCGCTTGGACGCACAGTTACAGCAGCGGCTATGATGGGTGCGATGCTGAAAGGTGAAGAGAAGCTGACGGTACAGGTTCAAGGCGAGGGTCCTGTCGGACAGATCGTAGCCGATGCTAACGCTAAAGGCGAGGTTCGCGGCTACGTCAAAAACCCACATGTTCATTTGCCTAGCAACAGTCTTGGAAAGCTTGACGTAGCTGGGGCTGTAGGCACGACTGGTTTTATCCATGTTATTAAGGATTTGGGTCTTAAAGAGCCTTATCAGGGCAGTGTTCCGATTATTTCCGGTGAGCTGGGCGAAGACTTTACTTACTATTTTGCAATTTCTGAACAGACGCCTTCCGCAGTAGGATTAGGAGTACTTGTAGATACAGATTCCTCGGTCATTGTGGCTGGCGGATTTATCATTCAGCTGCTGCCGGGCTTAAGCGACGAGGAAATCGATGCTATTGAACGTGCAGTTGGTCAAATGCCTCCGGTAACAGCCCTGCTTGATCAAGGCATGGAGCTGGATGAGATGCTGCGCTGGATCGTTCCTGATGTGAACATACTTGATGAAATGGATATTCACTTTAAATGCAAGTGCTCGCGTGAGCGAGTTGAACGTACACTGATTAGCCTTGGAAAAGAAGAACTTAGCGCTCTCATTGAAGAAGAGGACGAAACTGAGGTTGTATGTGACTTCTGTAATGAGGCCTATACGTTTACGAAGCCTGAGCTTGAAGCGCTGATTTCTCAAATCGGTGAGATATAAATAGCCGCTACAGCTTGACCTGGCCCAAGGGCCAGGTTTTTTTAATGTTTTTTTAGTCATATATAATATTATTGACAACTCCGATAGGTGTTGTTAAGATAATAATAGTAAAACCAACTTGATTACTCGGAAATATAAAAATGTAAATTATTGCTTTACTTTATATCATTTTCGAGAAACTGATGTACGTGTATTTTTAACAGCTAAGAAAGCTTACATTATATTTATGCTCATATCTGAAGGAGGCCTTTACATGTCAAAGAAAGTCGTTAGCAATGTAACTGAATTGATTGGTGGAACACCGCTTGTTCGCCTGAACCGTATCGTTCCTGAAGACAGCGCGGAAATCTATGTGAAGCTGGAATACCAAAACCCGGGTTCCAGTGTAAAAGACCGTATTGCGATCAGCATCGTTGAAGAGGCTGAAAAGGCTGGAAAATTGAAACCAGGCGGCACTATTATCGAAGCTACCAGCGGTAATACTGGTATTGGTCTTGCTCTTGTAGCTGCGGCAAAAGGCTATAAAGCAGTTATCGTTATGCCTGAAACAATGAGCCTTGAACGTCGCAATCTGCTTCGCGCATACGGTGCTGAGCTTGTATTGACGCCAGGATCGGAAGGTATGAACGGTGCGGTTAAGAAAGCCGAAGAAATTTTGGCGGCTAATCCGGATTACTTCCTGGCTGATCAATTCAGAAACCAAGCTAACGTGAAAATTCATCGTGAAACAACGGGTCCGGAAATCGTTGAAGCGATCGAATCCCTTGACGGTAATTTGGATGCATTCGTAGCGGGTATCGGTACAGGCGGTACAATTTCCGGTGCTGGTGAAGTGCTTAAGAAACGTTTCCCTGAGTTGAAAATTTATGCGGTTGAGCCTGCGGCTTCCCCAATTTTGGCAGGAGGCAAACCAGGACCTCATAAAATCCAAGGTCTTGGCGCTAACTTCATCCCGGAAATTTTGAACCGTGATATCTATGATGAAATTATCCATGTTGAGAATGAAACTGCGTTTGAGCAAGCTCGCACAGTAGCTAAAGAAGAAGGTATCCTGTCAGGTATTTCTTCAGGTGCTGCCGTATATGCTGCCCTTCAAGTGGCTAAGGAGCTAGGTAAAGGCAAACGCGTTGTAGCTGTCATTCCAAGCAACGGCGAACGCTACCTCAGCACTCCGCTTTACAATTTTGAAGCTTAATTTGGGAGCAGCAGCATCTCTCCCGCATTGAAGTTTTATACCCCCTGCGATCTTCTGATGAAGAGCGTGGGGGGTTATTGTATGTCGACCGGTCGTTTTCAGCCAAGATTACTCCAGGATATAGATTGACTATAACAGCGATTTAGAATTTAATAATACTAATAGTGTTCAACAGGATATAATAATTAGCCGAACAGGGGATGAATTTATGATACTGGTTATCGACAACTACGATTCGTTTACTTATAACCTAGTTCAATACTTAGGTGAACTCGGCGAAGAGGTTACCGTTCGGCGTAATGATGAGATTGATTTGGCTGGGATTTCTGAACTGAATCCCGACCATATTTTAATTTCTCCAGGACCTTGTACTCCAAATGAGGCAGGGATTACGCTTCAAGTCATTGAGCGATTTAAGGGTGAAATACCTATTTTTGGCGTTTGTTTGGGCCATCAGGCTATTGGCCAAGCGTTTGGTGGCCAAGTGATTAGAGCACCGCGGCTTATGCATGGCAAGACATCTCCGATTTTACATCAAGGTACATCTGTATTCACAGGCTTGCCATCGCCGTTCACAGCGACTCGTTATCACTCTCTGATTGTTGAGCGTGAAAGCCTTCCGGACTGTCTGGAAATTACCGCTGAGACAGAGGAAGGCGAAATTATGGGGCTTCGCCATAAGGAATATGCAGTTGAGGGTGTTCAATTTCATCCAGAATCGATTATTACCGACCATGGCCACCAAATCCTTAGAAATTTTTTGAACCGCAAGGCAGATGCAAGAGTGTAGAATACAGCGGGAATTGGAATCCTATACCGATAAAGCCGTGTCCGATAATGGATCACGGCTTCATCTGCGAATAGAAGATAATGATGTTATTAATATAGGGATGCATTTTTAGTGAGGAAGTGGAGCTGGAATGAAGCGGGAATTGTATAAACGCAGCTATCAGTGTGGAGATTCTGTTGTAACCCTGGGGGATCGCACTTTAATTATGGGCATTCTGAATGTGACGCCGGATTCCTTCTCGGACGGAGGGTTATACAATGATATCGATCGTGCTGTTATGCATGCGCTGCAAATGCTTGCCGACGGAGCAGACATTATAGATATTGGCGGAGAATCGACACGACCAGGGCACACTCCAGTGAGTGAGCAGGAGGAAATCGAACGGGTTGTTCCCATCATTGAGGCTATTCATCGCGAAGCGCCGCATATTCCGATTTCTATCGATACCTACAAAGCCAATGTTGCCAGGGAGGCACTCAAGGCGGGAGGTCATATTGTCAACGATATTTGGGGATTCAAGGAAGATCCCGGGATGGCTCAGGTGGCTGTAGAGTTTGACTGCCCTGTTGTCCTGATGCACAACCGTCATGATCGCAAATACAACAATCTGATTGAGGATGTCATTAGTGATCTTCTGGAGAGTGTAAAAATTGCTAAAGATGCAGGTGTCAAAGCTGACAAGATTATTCTTGATCCTGGCATCGGCTTTGCCAAGGACTACATAGAGAATCTAAAAGTGATGCAATCCCTCGATGCACTGACCGCCTTAGGATATCCCGTCCTGCTGGCAACCTCACGTAAAAAATTTATTCGTACTGCACTTGATCTGGAGGTGGATGAGGTTGTATTTGGTACCGCGGCGACTGTAGCATTTGGAATTGCTCAAGGTTGTCAAATGGTTCGGGTGCATGATGTAAAGGAAATGAAGCATACAGCACGGATGAGTGATGCTATGTTTTATGTATAGAGGCTGTAGTTATTCAGTCATGGGTTGTCCAGAGTACTAAAAAAAGAGGCCGCGATTGCTTATCTGGATGATAAGTAATCACGGCTTGCGTTAGTAGGATTTATTTACTTCAAATATGAGATATGAAATCAGCTAATCTTGGAAAGTGTGTATGTCGTTACGCCGGCGAAAGTAGAAGAGCTCTTGATTACCCAGCCGGAGGGCATGTTATACGTTGAGGTTACCTGCACGGTGCTTCCGACAGAGGCTCCATTTAAATTAATTAATGTGTAGGTTGTTACTCCAGCAAAGGTAGAGGAACTCTTGATCATCCACCCTCCTGGTATGTTGAAGGTAGAGGTTACCTGCTGCGTTGCGAGTGCAGGTCCGTTGTTAAGGTTGACAATGACGTAAGTGGTTACTCCAGCAAAGGTAGAAGAGCTCTTGATCATCCAGCCATAGGGTATATTGTACGTAGAAGTTACCGATTGAGTTGCTCCATAAGGAGCTCCATTTAAATCAACAATAGTGTAGGTGGTTGTACCGGCAAAGGTAGAAGAACTCTTAATCATCCAGCCGGAGGGGATATTGTAGGTGGATGTCACTGTTGTCACGCTCCCGTAGGCCGCACTTACAAAGCTGTACGAATTAAGAAATGCAAAAATAAAAACAAGTAGAACTGCCAAGTGCTTTAGTTTCTTCACAATCAAACCTCCCAAATTATGGTATAATTACATTTAAATTATACTATGGCAAATATATACTGTACAACAATTAATTTTTAAAAATTTGAAGTATTTAAATATCCAGATCACCCGTTTGATGGTGGTGATAATTTGTAGATGCTATTATAAAACGATAAGGTGGAATGAAATCGTGGATAAAATGGTACTTAAACGCATGGAATATTACGGTTATCATGGTGTGTTTGATGAAGAGCGCAAGCTGGGGCAACGCTTTTATGTTGACTTGGTATTGGAGCTGGATTTAAGCGCTGCCGGTAAAAGCGATGATTTAACCAAAACAGTAAATTACGCGGAAATTCATGAATTAGTCAAGGGCATCGTTGAGCGAAAAAGCTTTGAATTAATTGAAGCTCTTGCAGAACATATTGCATCCGTGGTTTTGGGCACTTATACTATGATAGATGCGTTAACAGTCGGTGTGACGAAGCCGCATCCGCCTTTTGATATTCATTTTGAAGGTGTGACTGTGGAGCTGCACCGCTCTAGAAAGTGAGAAGAGTTCTTCATGAATACACAATTTACCTCTGATACTACAGAGGCTTATATTGCTTTAGGGGCTAATTTGGGTGATAGGGAGGATACTCTGCTGGAGGCAATCTCTATGCTGCAGGATCACTCTGAAATCACAGTGCTTCGTTGTTCCAGCATGTATGAGACTGATCCGGTTGGTTATGTAGATCAGCCTAACTTTGTAAATATGGCAGTGGCTCTTCGCACGTCTCTGACTCCGGCTGATCTGCTAACCTTTATGTTGGAAACGGAACTGAAGCTGGGGCGTGAACGGAAGATTAGATGGGGGCCGCGTACGGTAGATTTAGATTTATTGTGGATGGATGGTACGGTCATGGATACCCCTTTATTAACGCTGCCTCATCCCAGAATGCTGGAGCGGGCATTTGTAATGGTTCCCCTTGCTGACATCGTTCCGAAAGAAGATCCATCTGGTCTGTATGCAATCATACAGCATGCTCTTGATCTTATTGAAGGAAAGGATGGCGTCCGCTTTTGGAAAAACTGCAGATGGCAAAGCGAATCCGGGCTTTTCGAAAACTGAAGGGATTTACGCAGCAGGAGCTAGCAGAACAATCAGGCGTCTCGCTCGCTATTCTGGGAGCGATAGAAAGAGGAAACCGACGGGTAGAAGATCAAATTTTAAATAAAATTGCAGATATTCTTGGGGTAACCTTGACTGAGCTGAAAATGAAATAAAATTAAATCAAAACTTGAGGAGGTACCAACATGCTAAAGATTGGCGACGTTGAGATGAAAAATCAAGTCGTACTTGCTCCTATGGCAGGTGTCTGTAATCCAGCTTTTCGTCTGATTGCGAAGGAATTCGGTACCGGACTTGTATGTGCTGAGATGGTAAGCGATAAAGCGATCATTCATGGTAATAAACGGACCAAAGAAATGTTGTTCGTAGATGAACGCGAGAAGCCGTTAAGCCTGCAAATTTTTGGCGGTGACAGAGAGTCGCTTGTTGAAGCTGCGAAGGTAGTGGATCAGGACACGAATGCAGATATTATTGATATTAATATGGGCTGCCCTGTACCTAAGGTTACGAAATGTGATGCTGGAGCACGTTGGCTTTTAGACCCTAATAAAATACATGAAATGGTATCGGCAGTCGTTGAAGCGGTAAGTAAGCCGGTTACAGTAAAAATGCGGATCGGCTGGGACTCGGATCATATTTTTGTAGTGGACAATGCAAAAGCTGTTGAACAAGCCGGCGCTAAAGCCGTCAGTGTACATGGACGGACGCGGGAGCAATTGTATACGGGTAAGGCGGATTGGAACTATATCAAACAGGTGAAGGAAACTGTGTCGATCCCGGTTATCGGGAATGGGGACGTGGCGACGCCTGAGGATGCAAAGCGTATGCTCGATCAAACCGGATGCGACGGGGTCATGATTGGACGCGGCGCTCTTGGTAACCCTTGGATGCTGTATCGTACAGTAGAATTTCTTAAAACAGGAGAGCTTCTCCCCGAGCCGGAAGCTGCTGAAAAGATCCGTATTGCTATACTCCACATGGATAGACTGGCTGCCCTTAAGGGGGAACACGTAGCCGTTCGTGAAATGCGCAAGCATCTGGCTTGGTATTTGAAAGGTCTAAAAGGCTCCTCTCGCATCAAGGATCTAATTATGGAAGAGACCAAACGCAATGAAATGGTTCGTATTCTGGAGAATTTCGTGGATGGATTGAGTGCGGATAATAGTGAAGCTATAGCTTCCGTATAGTCGTTTGGATTGTAAGAATATTTTGCGTAATAAGAAGTAAGACTTATTAAGAATAATAATTATGGAAGAAACCAGCTCAGTGACACGAAGCGGAAAACGCCGGATAATTTTGTCGATATTTTACTACCGGATCAGGAATAGGCTATATAAGCGCTGTAAATTTGGCGTATTGATTTAATTATCGAGTTTTCCCGCTCGATTGGCAGCGTGAGTGAAACGTTTACATCTTGAATGGGTGTCATTGACATTTCACAGCGGTTACCCTATAATTTCACAGTATAAATTCGCCTTAGGAGATAAATTCCGCAGGCATGGGTGGTCTGACCTCCATGAGATTGCATATGATATTCTC
>RCUU01000287.1_pt1 | contig 28929 bp, 6 predicted proteins | sample 2166211 | NCBI WGS metagenome assembly RCUU01 (sample SAMN09932620, study PRJNA488358) | compost metagenome | feature: garden; material: soil; isolation source: compost soil in phenylacetic acid-enriched culture | place: Germany: Experimental Botanical Garden Goettingen | collected 2016-01-27
CGTTGTCCACCCAAAAACGTAAGGCGTTGGCAGCCTTGCTCAAGAAACAAGGCGTCAACCTGTATGGGGTCACGCCGATCTTCCCGAGGGATCCAGAAGCGCCGGTACTGCTTTCCTATGCCCAGCAGCGGCTATGGATTCTGTCACAGCTGGGCGAGGTGGGTACCGCGTACAACCTCTCGTCCGTCCTGCGCTTCAAAGGGCATTTGGACACGGGTGCCCTGCAGCGTAGCTTCGAGGCTTTGATCGCCCGTCATGAGACCCTGCGCACCACGTTCCGCCTGGAAGCGGAGCAGGCCGTGCAGGTGGTCCATCCGCACAGTCCCTTCAAGTTGATGTTCGAGCAGTTGGAGCAGACCGATGACGCCAGCGTGCGTGGTCATGTCGAGCACGAAGCTCATCTGCCTTTCGACCTGCAAACCGGCCCGCTGCTGCGGGTGAAGTTGCTGGGCCTGGCACAGGACGAACATGTGCTGGTGCTGACCCTGCACCACATCGTGTCCGACGGTTGGTCGATGCCCGTGATGATCAATGAGCTGGTGCAGCTCTACCACGGCTACAGCCAAGGGCAGAAGGTGGACCTGCCTGTGCTGCCGGTGCAGTACGCCGACTACGCCACCTGGCAGCGTAACTGGATGGAGGCCGGCGAGCAGGCGCGACAGCTGGCCTACTGGACGGCGCAACTCGGTGACGAGCAACCCGTGCTGGCGTTGCCTGCCGATCGGCCGCGGCCAGCGATAAGCAGCTATCAGGGCGCCCGAATTACCGTGGCCATCGACAACACGTTGGCTGGCGCGCTGAAGCAATTGGCCCAGCAACAGGGCGCCACGCCCTTCATGGTGTTGCTGGCCAGCTTCCAGGCATTGCTGCACCGCTACAGCGGGCAGTCCGACATCCGCGTCGGTGTGCCGGTCGCCAACCGTAACCGGGTCGAGACCGAGCGGCTGATCGGCTTCTTCGTCAACACCCAGGTGCTGCGCGCCGAATTCGACCTGCAGATGACCTTCAATCAGCTGCTGCAACAGGTCAAGCAGCGTGCGCTAGGCGCTCAGGCGCATCAGGACCTGCCGTTCGAACAGCTGGTGGAGGCCCTGCAGACCGAACGCAACCTCAGCCACAGCCCTCTGTTCCAAGTGATGTACAACCACCAGACCCAGGCCAAAGGCGAGCGCCGCAGTTTGCCAGGCCTGGAAATGGAAGAGCTGGCCTGGGACAGCCACACGGCCAAGTTCGACCTGACCCTGGATACCTTCGAGCATGAGCAAGGCATCAGTGCTGCGCTGACCTATGCCACCGACCTGTTCGAGGCCAAGACCGTCGAGCACATGGCCAATCATTGGCTGAATCTACTGCAGGGAATCGTCCGCGAACCAGAGCAGCGCATTACCGACCTGCCTCTGTTGGCAGAGCATGAGCAGGCTCGGATCGTTCAGGACTGGAACCGCAACCCGACTAAATTCCCCAGCGAGCACACGCTCCATCAGTTGATCGAAGCCCAGGTCGAGTTATCGCCTGGTTCACCCGCCGTGAGTTTTGGCGCTCAGACACTGAGCTACGGCGAATTGAACCGCCGCGCCAACCGCCTGGCGCACAAGCTGCGCGAACTGGGCGTGGGGCCCGACGTGCTGGTGGGGCTTGCCGTAGAGCGCAGTCTGGACATGGTCGTGGGCCTGCTCGGCATCCTCAAGGCGGGCGGCGCCTATGTGCCGCTGGACCCGGAGTCCCCCCAGGATCGCCTCGCTTACCTGTTCGAGGACAGTGGCATCGGCTTGTTGCTGACCCAAAGCCACTTGCGTGACGCCTTGCCCATTCCGGCAGGCATCCAAAGCCTGAATCTGGACGAAACGGCACTGGCCGACTACAGCGAAGCCAACCTGGCTTGCGTGGTATCGCCGCAGAACCTGGCATACGTGATCTACACCTCCGGGTCCACTGGCAAGCCCAAAGGTGCACTGTTGACGCACCATAACGTGGTGCGTTTGTTCGCGGCCACCCAGGAGTGGTTCCGCTTCGACGCCAGTGACGTGTGGACGGTGTTCCACTCCTACGCGTTCGATTTTTCCGTGTGGGAGCTGTACGGCGCGCTGCTGTATGGCGGCAAGGCGGTCATCGTGCCGCGAGACGTGGCGCGTTCTTCGCAGGATTTCCATGCGTTGTTGCTCAGCGAGCAGGTAACGGTGCTGAACCAGACGCCATCGGCATTCCAGCAACTGATTCCGCTTGCCTGCGAAGCCGCGCGAGGCGGCAGCCAGTTGGCATTGCGGTATGTGGTGTTTGGCGGTGAGGCGCTGGATGTGAGCAGCCTCAAGCCATGGCTCGACGTATTCGGCGACCGTCAGCCACGCCTGATCAACATGTATGGCATCACCGAGACGACGGTGCATGTGACCTACCGGCCGATCAGCCTGGATGATCTCAAGAATGTTGGCAGCAGCCCCATTGGCGAGGTCATTCCAGACCTGAGTTGCTACTTGCTCGACGGCACCTTGAACACGATCGTGCCAGGCAGCCACGGTGAACTGATGATTGGCCAGGATGGCCTTGCGCGTGGCTATCACGGTCGTCCGGCGTTGACGGCTGAGCGTTTCGTGCCGAACCCTTTCGATAGCCAGGGCGGTCGCCTGTACCGCTCGGGCGATTTGGCCCGCTATGGCGGTGATGGCGTAATCGACTACCTGGGGCGAATTGATCACCAGGTGAAGATTCGTGGTTTCCGTATCGAGCTGGGTGAGATCGAAGCACGCCTGCAGGAGCAGGGCGCTGTGCGTCAGGGCGTGGTGCTGGCTCAGGATGGCCCGCAGGGCAAGCAGTTGGTGGGGTATGTGGTGCCGGGTGACAGCTCGGTCCTGGACAGCCTCGAAAGCCAGGTTCTTCTGCGGGGTTCCCTGCGCGAAGCGCTCAAGGCAAGCCTGCCGGACTACATGGTGCCGGCTCATGTGCTGTTCCTGGCCAGCTTGCCGCTGACCGGCAACGGCAAGTTGGATCGCAAGGCGCTGCCGCAACCGGATGCCAGCCTGCTGCAGGGCCAGTTCACTGCGCCGCAAAGTGCATTGGAGCAGCGGATTGCGGCGATCTGGGCCGATGTGCTGAAGCTGGACAACGTGGGCCTTTACGACAACTTCTTTGAGTTGGGTGGCCACTCCTTGCTGGCGACCCAGGTGATGGCTCGCCTGCAGGTTGAGCTGGGCATCAACCTGCCGCTCGCCTTGCTGTTCCAGGCGGAAAACCTGCAGGCATACGCAGCCATGATCAGTGGCTTGAATACCAATACCGATGCGGACCTGGACGACCTCCAGGACTTCATGAGCGAGCTTGAGGCAGTTTGAGATGCAAACGGATAACAGAAACATGGAACTGGTAAAACGCTTCATTGGCCTGCCCCTGCCGCAGCGCAAGCTGTTTCTTGAAAAGCTCGCATCGAAAGGCATGAGCCTTGCGCAGTTGCCGATCCCACAAAGCCGTGGTGATTTCGACCAAGTTCCGCTTTCCTTCGCTCAGCAGCGGCAGTGGTTTCTGTGGCAGCTTGAGCCGCAAAGTTCTGCCTACAACATTCCCGCTGCCTTGAAGTTCACCGGTGCGCTGGATATCGCCGCTTTGCAGCGCAGCTTCGAGTCGTTGATCGCCCGCCACGAAACGTTGCGCACTACCTTCCGGTTGGAGGGTGAGCAGACCGTACAGGTCATTCATCCGCACATGCCGTTCGAGCTGGTTGTGGAGGCTGTCGAGGCCACAGCGCCTAGCGGTGTTTGTGCCAGCCTGGAAGATGAGGCCCAGCAACCCTTCGATCTGGAGCATGGGCCGCTGATGCGGGCCAGGCTGCTGCAGTTGGGTGCGCAAGAGCACGTGCTCACACTGACGTTGCACCACATCGTGGCGGACGGATGGTCCTTGCCGGTGATGGTGGATGACCTGGTCAGGCTCTATGAGGGCTACAGCCAAGGCCGCGACGTGCTGTTGCCGACGCTGGCGATCCAGTACGCCGACTATGCCATCTGGCAGCGGGCCTGGATGCAGGCCGGTGAACAGGACCGGCAACTGGCCTACTGGAAAGAGCAGTTGGGGGACCAGCAGCCGGTGCTGGAGCTGCCGACTGATCGCCCGCGCCCGGCGGTCTACAGCCAGCAAGGCGCACGGCTGGAAATCCCGTTGGGCGGGGAACTGGTCGGTTCGCTCAAGCAATTGGCACAGCAGCAGGGCGTGACACCCTTCATGCTGTTGCTCGCCAGCTTTCAAACGCTGTTGCACCGTTACTCCGGGCAGGCGGATATCCGCGTGGGTGTGCCGATCGCCAACCGCAACCGTGCCGAGACGGAGCGCCTGGCGGGCTTCTTCGTCAATACCCAGGTACTGCGTGCCGAATTCGAACTGAGCACCACCTTTACCGAGCTGCTGGAGCAGGTCAGGAAACGTGCATTGGGCGCACAGGCGCACCAGGACTTGCCGTTCGAACAACTGGTCGAGGCCTTGCAGCCAGAGCGCAGCCTCAGCCACAGCCCATTGTTCCAGGTGATGTACAACCACCAGACCGAGACCAAAAAGGGCGAAGGGCGCAACCTGCCTGGCCTGGTGATGGAAGAGATCGCCTCGGACAGCCACGTGGCCAAGTTCGACCTGGCACTGGACACGTTCGAGCACGAAGCCGGTATCAGCGCGGCGTTGACGTATGCGACCGATCTGTTCGATACGGCCACCGTCGAGCGCATGGCAGGGCACTGGTTGAACTTGCTCGTCAGCATCGCAGGGCAGCCGCACCAGCCTGTTGCTGGCTTGGCAATGCTGAGCCCGCACGAACAGCAGTTGGTCATCAAAGACTGGAACAGTACCCAAGCCGATTACCCTGCCGAACGCAGCCTGCACCAGTTGTTCGAGGCCCAGGTCAAGGTGTCACCCGATGCGCCGGCATTGCTGTTCGGCGAGCAGGTGCTGAGCTATACGGCGTTGAATCAACGGGCCAACCAGTTGGCACACAGACTTCGCGAGCAGGGGGTGGGGCCGGATGTGCTGGTGGGCATCGCCATGGAGCGCAGCCCCGAAATGGTGGTTGGCCTGCTGGCGATCCTGAAGGCGGGTGGCGCCTATCTGCCGCTCGACCCTGAGTACCCGCAGGACCGTATCGAGTACATGCTTGAGGACAGCCAGTCGATCTTGCTGCTGTCCCAGTCGCACCTGCTTGCGCGCATGCCTGAAGCGTTTCATGCCCGGACCTTGTTGCTCGATCAGTTGTCGCTGGAGGGCTACCCGGTAACCGATCCGGTCTGCATGACCGAACCGGGCAATCTGGCCTACAGCATCTACACCTCCGGGTCCACGGGCAAACCCAAGGGCGTGTTGATCGAGCATCGCAACGTAACGGCGCTGATTGGCTGGGCGCTGACGGTCTATAGCCAACAGGACCTGTGTGGTGTGCTGGCATCTACTTCGATCTGTTTCGACCTGTCGGTGTGGGAGCTGTTCGTCACGCTGTCGGCTGGAGGCTACGCGGTGCTCGCTGCCAACGCCCTCGAGCTGCCGCACCTGGCGGCCAAAGACCGGGTGCGTCTGGTCAACACCGTGCCATCGGCGATCAAGATGCTGCTTGAGACCGGCGAACTGCCGGCGACCGTGCGCACCATCAACCTTGCTGGGGAGGCGCTGAAGCAGTCGCTGGTCGACGAGTTGTATGCGACCGGGCATGTGCAGCAGGTTTATGACCTGTACGGCCCCTCCGAGGACACCACCTACTCCACCTTTACCCTGCGTTGCGCCAATGGCAGGGCGAACATCGGCCGGCCGATTGCCAACAGTGCGGTTTATCTGCTGAGTGAGGCCGTAGCGCCGGTACCGGTAGGGGTAAACGGTGAGTTGTACATGGCCGGTGCTGGGTTGGCACGGGGTTATCTCGGCCGCCCTGGGTTGACGGCCGAACGCTTCATTCCTGATCCGTTCGATGAGCAGGGCGGCGGCAGGATGTACCGCACCGGGGACCTTGCCCGTTATCAGGACAATGGGCTGATCGAGTACGCAGGTCGCATCGATCATCAGGTGAAGATCCGCGGGTTCCGTATCGAACTGGGGGAGATCGAGTCACGTCTGCAGGCTCAGGAGGCTGTCCGCGAAGCGGTCCTGTTGGCTCAGGACGGCCCAACTGGCAAACAGCTGGTAGGTTATGTGGTGCCGGCCGACGAGACCGTGATGGCCACCCTCGCGCGGCAATCAGCGCTGCGCGATGCGCTGCGTGGCCAGCTCAAGCAAACCCTGCCGGAGTACATGGTGCCAGCGCAGTTGGTATTCCTTGAGGCGCTGCCGCTGACCCCGAATGGCAAGCTGGATCGCAAGGCACTACCGCAGCCCGATATCAGCCTGTTCCAAGTGGAATACCTTGAACCTCGTACTGAACTGGAGCGGGATATTGCGGCTGTCTGGGCCGGCGTGTTGAAACTGGACAAGGTAGGGCTTACCGACAACTTCTTCGAACTCGGTGGCGACTCGATCATTTCCTTGCAGGTGGTCAGCCGTGCGCGCCAGGCGGGCATCCACTTCACGCCCAAGCAACTGTTCCAATACCAGACCGTACAAGGTTTGGCTTCGGTTGCCCGGTGTGCGGACAACGTTGTCATCGACCAGGGGGCAGTTACCGGCACCACGCCGCTGACTCCGGTTCAGCACTGGTTCTTCGATCAGGCGATGGCGCAACCTCACCACTGGAACCAGTCGGTGCTGCTGGCACCAAGCGTGAGCATTGATCCGCAGCATCTGGCTACGGCGCTGCAACGCGTGCTGCAGCAGCATGACGCCCTGCGCCTTGGTTTCGATCAGGCAGACGGACAGTGGCAAGGCACGTTCAATGAGGTCGATACGCAGGGCATCCTGTGGGATCGCTCGTTTAGCGACATGGACTCGCTTTTGCACGCAGCCGGTGAGGCGCAGCGCAGTTTCGCGCTCGGCGGCCCGTTGGTGCGGGTGCTACTGGGCACGCTGCCGCAGGGTGAACAGCGACTGCTATTGGTCGTCCATCACCTGGTCGTTGACGGTGTGTCATGGCGCGTGCTGCTGGAGGACCTGCAGCAGGCCTACATGGCAGCCTCGGCCGGCCAGCCTGCCGAACTGCCTGCCAAGACCAGCGCCTACAAGGCGTGGGCCGAACGTTTGCAGGCTTATGCCAAGAGTGCCGATCTGGCCCAGGAGCTGACCTACTGGCACGCACAACTGCAACATGCTGACGATGATTTGCCTCGTGATCATCAGCAAGGTGGCAATCAAGTAAGTCACGCCGCCTATGCGAGCACCCATCTGGACGCGGAGTGGACCCGCAAGCTTCTGCATGAAGCGCCCATGGCCTACCGTACCCAGATCAACGACCTGCTGCTTGCAGCGCTGGCGCGGGTGGTAGCACGTTGGACCGGGCGCTCCAACGTGCTGGTACGCCTTGAAGGACATGGCCGCGAGGACGTGTTCGACGACCTGGACCTGACACGCACCGTGGGCTGGTTCACCAGTATCTATCCGGTGAGCCTGAGCGCTCAGGCGCAACTGGATAGCTCGATCAAAGTCATCAAGGAACAACTGCGGGCAGTACCCAACAAAGGTATTGGTTACGGGCTGCTGCGCTATCTTGGCAGCGATGACAGTCGGCAGGTTCTGGATAACCTGCCGCAGGGCGAAATTGTCTTCAACTACCTGGGGCAATTCGACGGCAGTTTCCAGGAAGAAGGCAGCGTCTTCACGCCTGCCAAGGAGTACGGCGGGGCCAATCAAAGCGACGATGCGCCATTGGGTAGCCTGTTGGCATTGAACGGGCAGGTTTACGCTGGCGAGCTGAAGATGGGGTGGACCTTCAGCCGGGAACTGTTCAACGAGTCGACCATTCAGCGGTTGGCTGATGAGTACGCCGAGGAACTCAAGGCGCTCATCACTCATTGCTGCCAGAGAACGAATCGTGGGATTACCCCGTCGGATTTCCCTCTGGCGTGCTTGAGCCAGGCTCAACTGGATAGCCTGCCCGTACCCGCTGCCGACATCGCCGATATCTACCCGTTGGCACCCATGCAGCAGGGCATGTTGTTCCATACACTGTATGAGCAGGCGGCCGGCAACTACATTAACCAGCTACGGGTGGACGTGGACGGCTTGGACGTGGAGCGTTTCAGGCAGGCCTGGCTGGGGGCACTGGGTGCGCACGATATTCTGCGAACCAGTTTCGTCTGGCAGGGGGATCTGGACCAAGCGGTGCAGATCGTGCACAAGCATGTCGAGCTGCCGTTCAAAGAACATGACTGGCGTAATCAAGCGACAGAAGATCATGCACTTGAGGCATTGGCCGAACGCGAGCGACAGCGCGGTTTTGTGTTGGATGCAGCACCTTTGCTGCGCCTGGTGCTGGTAAGGACAGCTGAAAATCGACATCACCTAATATGCACCCATCATCACATCCTGATGGATGGATGGAGTACCTCGCGTCTGTTGGGTGAAGTGCTCCAGCGCTATGTTGGCCACCATCTGCCGGCCCAGACGATGCACTATCGCGACTATATTGCCTGGTTGAAGCGCCAGGACGCTGGCGCTGCCGAAACCTTCTGGAAGGCTCAACTGGCCGAGCTGCAGGAACCCACTCGCCTGCTCCGGGCAACACGAATGTCCCCACCAGCGAGCGCTTCTGGGTATGACGCCCATCACCAAGTGTTCGATCGTGCACAGACTTTGTCGATCGAAGCCTTTGCCCGGGCCAATCGGGTCACGGTCAACACGCTTGTGCAGTCGGCATGGCTGCTGCTATTACAGCGCTACACTGGTCAGGCTAGCGTGGCTTTCGGCGCGACTGTGGCAGGTCGCCCCGCAGACCTGCCAGGCGTGGAAGAGCAGATCGGTCTATTCATCAACACCCTTCCTGTGGTGGGCACACCGCGTGCTGAGCAAACCGTCGCGGATTGGATTTCTCAGGTCCAGGCGGGCAACCTCGCAGTGCGTGAATACGAACATACACCGTTGAACGAAGTGCAACGGTGGGTTGGGCTGGGCGGTGAGTCCCTGTTCGATAACGTCTTGGTGTTCGAAAACTACCCAGTATCCGAAGCCCTGCAGCAGGGAGCACCTCAGGGGCTGCGTTTTGGTGAAGTCGCGAATCGCGAACAGACCAACTACCCGCTTACCGTGCTGGTTAACCTCGGTTCGACGCTCTCGATTCAGTACAGCTATGATCAAGCACTATGGGCCAACCCTGCCATCTGCCAGGTAGCGGAACACTTCCAGAATCTTTTGCATGCCTTGGTCCTTGATGCAACACGAGTAATCGGCGACCTGCCGTTGATGGGGGCGCAGGAGCAAGCTCTGGTCATAAAGGACTGGAACCACAGCCAGAAGAGTTTCCCAAGTGATCGTACGCTTCATCAATTGATCGAGGCCCAGGTCGAAGCCTCACCACATGCGCCCGCGCTGAGCTTTGGCGAACAGACGCTGAGCTATGATGAATTGAACCGTCGCGCCAACCAGCTGGCGCACAAGCTACGTGAGCTTGGCGTAGGCCCGGACAGTCTGGTGGGCATTGCTGTCGAACGCAGCCTGGAGATGGTCGTAGGTTTGCTGGGCATCCTGAAGGCCGGTGGCGCCTATGTACCGCTGGACCCGCAATCCCCGCAGGATCGCCTGAGCTACCTATTAGAAGACAGCGGCATTGATCTGCTGCTGACCCAGGGGCACCTGCGTGAAGCCTTGCCAATTCCTGCCGGCATCCACTGTGTGAACCTCGGCGACGCATCGCTGGCCGACTACAGCGAAGCCAATCCGCAGGTAGCTGTTTCGCCACACAACCTGGCCTATGTGATCTATACCTCGGGTTCCACTGGCAAGCCCAAAGGGGCACTGCTCGCTCACCACAACGTGGTGCGCTTGTTCGCGGCAACCCAGGATTGGTTCCAGTTCGACGCTAGCGACGTGTGGACAGTGTTCCATTCCTATGCCTTCGACTTCTCGGTCTGGGAGTTGTATGGCGCATTGCTGTATGGCGGCAAGGCCGTCATTGTCCCGCAGGATGTGGCGCGTTCTTCGCAGGACTTCCACGCCTTGCTGGTAAGCGAGAAGGTGACGGTGCTCAATCAGACACCTTCGGCGTTCCAGCAACTTATACCGATCGCCTGCGAGGCAGCACAGGCCGGCAATCAGTTGGCTTTACGTCACGTTGTGTTTGGCGGTGAGGCTCTGGATGTGAGCAGCCTCAAACCGTGGTTCGAGGTGTTTGGTGATGCCCACCCACGCATGATCAACATGTATGGGATCACCGAAACCACTGTACATGTGACCTACCGCCCGATCTGCCGGGATGACTTGAAAAATGTCGGCAGCAGCCCGATTGGCGAGGCTATTCCCGACCTGACCTGGTACCTGCTCGACGATGCTCTGAATCCGATCGTACCGGGTAGCCAGGGTGAGTTGATGATCGGTCAGGACGGGTTGGCTCGCGGTTATCACGGTCGGCCGGCATTGACCGCTGAACGCTTCGTGCCGAACCCGTTCGATACCCAAGGAGGGCGCTTGTATCGTTCGGGCGACTTGGCACGTTACTGCGGCGACGGGGTGATCGAATACCTGGGGCGGATTGACCATCAGGTGAAGATTCGCGGATTCCGAATTGAGCTGGGGGAAATCGAGGCACGTCTGCAAGACCAGGTTGCTGTGCGCCAAGGCGTGGTACTGGCCCAGGATGGCCCAAGTGGCAAACAGTTGGTGGGCTACGTGGTGCCGGCCGATAGCGCGGTCCTGGAAAGTTTCACAGCCCAGGCTTTACTGCGCGATGCCTTGCGCGAAACGCTCAAGGCGAGCTTGCCGGAATACATGGTACCGGCTCATGTGCTGTTCCTCGCCAGCTTGCCGTTGACCGGCAATGGAAAGCTGGACCGCAAGGCCTTGCCCCAAGCGGATGCGAGCCTGCTGCAGGGCGAATATGTCGCCCCGCAGAGCGCGCTTGAGCAACAGATAGCAGGTATCTGGGCCGATGTGCTGAGGCTGGACAAGGTCGGTCTGAACGACAACTTCTTTGAATTGGGTGGCGACTCCATCGTGTCATTGCAGGTGGTCAGCCGTGCGCGTCAGCAGGACATTCAGTTTACGCCCAAAGATTTGTTCCAGAATCAGACTGTGCAAGCACTGGCTGCGGTTGCGCAGCGTTCGACCAGTACAGCTATCGACCAAGGGGCAGTTATCGGCGCTACTGCGCTGTTGCCGATTCAGCATTGGTTCTTCAACGCTGATATTCCTCAGCGTCATCATTGGAACCAGTCCGTGTTGCTGATGCCGCACGAGACCTTGGCGCCGGAGCCGTTGAACAAGGCTCTGCAGGCTGTCGTGGCGCATCACGATGCGTTGCGTCTGCGCTTCGAACAGGGCAATGATGGTTGGCAGGGTTCATTCAGCGATGCCATGTGCGAAGTACTCTGGTGCCGCAAGGTCGACGATGCGCAGGCTCTGCAGCACCTGGCGGTCGAAGCCCAGCGCAGCCTTGATCTTCAACAGGGGCCGTTGCTTCGGGCAGTACTGGCGGAGTTGGCTGATGGAACTCAACGGCTGCTGTTGGTAATTCACCATCTGGTGGTGGATGGCGTCTCCTGGCGCGTGCTGCTGGAGGACCTGCAACAGGCTTACCAGGCGCAGCAAGCTGGCCATCCGCTGAAATTGCAGGCCAAGACCAGTTCATTCAAAAACTGGGTCGAGCATTTGCAAGGCTATGCCACAAGCGACAGCCTGCGATCAGAACTGAGCTACTGGCAGGCGCAGTTGCAAGGGACGAGTGATGAGCTGCCCTGTGATTATCCGCACGGCAGTAACCTGGAGCGCGACTCGGCGTCGGTCAGTATCCGTCTGGACCGGGAACTCACGCGACAACTCCTGCAGGAAGCACCGGCAGCCTATCGTACGCAGATCAATGACCTGCTGCTGACCGCGCTGGCACGGGTGATCGGCCGCTGGACCGGTCGCTCCGATGTGCTGGTGCGTCTGGAGGGCCATGGACGTGAAGACCTTTTCGACGGCGTCGACCTGAGTCGCACCGTGGGCTGGTTTACCAGCGTGTACCCGGTAAAACTCAGCCCGAAAACCAGCCTTGTCGATTCGATCAAGACCATCAAGGAGCAGTTGCGAGCGGTGCCTAACAAAGGCCTCGGCCATGGTCTGTTGCGCTACCTGGGCAGCCCGGAGGCGCAGGCGACCTTAGCGGCTTTGCCGCGTGGCGAGATTGTGTTCAACTACCTCGGGCAGTTCGACGCAAGCTTCGACCAGCAGTCGGGCTTGTTCGTCCCAGCGAAGGAATATGCTGGCGCCACTCAGGACGAGCATGCACCGCTAGGCAGCCTGTTGGCCCTGAATGGCCAGGTTTACGGCGGTGAGCTGAAACTGGGTTGGAGCTTCAGTCGGGCACTGTTCGACGAGTCCACCATCCAGCGCCTTGCCGACGACTATGCGCAAGAGCTTACGGCGCTGATTACCCATTGCAGCGAGCTTGAGCACCGTGGAGTGACGCCTTCGGACTTCCCGCTGGCCGAGCTTACACAGTTGCAGCTCGACAGCCTGCCGCTGCCTGCCGAGCAGATTGCCGATATCTATCCGCTATCGCCGATGCAGCAGGGCATGTTGTTCCATACCTTGTACGAGCAGCAGTCCGGTGACTACATCAACCAGCTGCGGGTCGATGTTCACGGCTTGGATGTGGAGCGTTTCAAGCAGGCCTGGCAGGCGGCGGTGGATACTCACGCCATCCTGCGGACCGGCTTTGTCTGGCAGGGCGAACTGGACCGGGCGGTTCAGGTGGTGCACAAGCAGGTCGTGCAAGCGCTCGTCGAGTATGACTGGCGAGGCCAGCCGGCGTTGCAGGAGGCCGTGCAAACGCTGGCTGAAAGTGAGCGACAAGCTGGCTTCGAGCTCGACCAGGTACCGTTGCAGCGTCTTACGCTGGTGCGCACGGACGACAATTGTCATCACTTGATCTACACCAACCATCACATTCTGATGGACGGCTGGAGCACCTCGCGCTTGCTGGGTGAAGTTCTGCAGCGATATGCAGGGCAACATGTACCGGCGCTGACGGCGCCCTATCGCGATTACATCGCTTGGCTGCAGCGCCAGGATGCAACGGCCGCTGAAACCTTCTGGAAGGCTCAACTGTCCACGTTGGAAGAGCCGACACGACTGTCGCAAGTGGTACGTCACGGTGCTGGCGAGCTGCATGGCCAGGGTGAATACCATCAGGTGTTCGACTCCGCGCAGACCCAACGCATCGAGGCCTTCGCTCGCGCCAACCGGGTTACCGTCAATACCCTGGTGCAATCGGCATGGTTGCTGTTGCTGCAACGCTATACCGGGCAGTCCACTGTTTGCTTCGGCGCCACAGTGGCAGGGCGCCCGGCGGACCTGCCAGGGGTGGAGGAACAGATCGGTCTGTTCATCAATACCTTGCCGGTAATCGGGTCGCCGCGTTGCGAGCAGACTGTAGCCGAGTGGATTGCACAGGTGCAGGCGTGCAACCTGGCGTTGCGCGAGTTTGAACATACGCCGCTGAATGCTGTTCAGCGGTGGGCGGGCCTCGGGGGGGAAGCACTTTTCGACAGCCTCCTGGTATTCGAGAACTACCCGGTGTCACAAGCCTTGCAGGAGGGTGCGCCAGACGGCTTGCGCTTCGGGCAGGTCGCCAACCTGGAACAGACCAACTATGCCCTCACCCTGGCGGCTACCATGGGTGAAACACTGTCGATTCAGTACAGCCATGCCCGTGCCTCTTGGGGCGATGCTGCCGTCGAGCGCCTGGCGGAGCACTTCGCAAACCTGCTGCGAGCACTGGTCGAAGATGCCAACGTAGCGATCGGAGAGTTGTCGCTCCTGGGGGGCGCCGAACGCCAGTTGCTTCTCGATGACTGGAATCGCAGCGAGGCAATTGCCTTGTCGGGCCAATGTGCCCATCAACGCTTCGAGGCGCAAGCCAATGAGCGGCCGAATGCTGTGGCGCTGGTATTCGGTGAGCAGCAGCTGAGCTACCGTGAACTGGACGTGCAAACCAATCGTTTGGCCCACCTGCTGATCGCGCGTGGGGTTACCGCCAACAGCCTGGTTGGGGTCGCTGCGGAGCGTGGCCTTGCGCTTGCCGTCGCATTGATCGCCATTCACAAGGCGGGAGCAGCCTACGTGCCGCTCGACCCTGAGTATCCGCAGGATCGCCTGGCCTATCTAATCAAGGACAGCGGTATTGGATTGCTGTTGGCAGATGCAGTGTCCATGAAGCGACTGCCGGTTCCTGCCGACCTGCCTTGTGTTGGCCTCGAACCTGGAACGCGGTGGTTGGAAACATTCAGCGCCGCGCCCCTGCAATGCGCGGTCACGCCGGACAGCCTGGCCTATGTCATCTACACCTCCGGCTCCACCGGTATGCCTAAAGGCGTGGCCATACCTCATCATGCCCTCTCGGTTTTCTGCGAGGTCGCCAGCGGCTACTCGCGGCTGACTGCCGATGACCGGGTGCTCCAATTCGCCACGTTCAGCTTTGACGGATTCATCGAGCAGTTCTTCCCGCCATTGTCCCGTGGGGCGTGCGTGGTGATGCGTGATCAGCAGCTCTGGGACACCGACACCTTCAGCGAGCAGGTCATACGTCATGGCGTCACGGTGGCCGATTTACCGGCGGCCTACTGGCGTCTGCTGGCGCTGGATCGACGTGAACCGCAAGCCTATGGCCAGTTGAAGCAGATCCATGTCGGTGGTGAAGCTGTCGCACTAGATGGTCTGCAGGCGTGGCTGGCAGATGGCCCGGCGAATGTGCGGCTGCTCAATACTTATGGGCCGACCGAGGCCACTGTGGTTGCTACGACTTATGACTGCTCGAGACTGGCGCAAGCACCCTTGCCGGAGAGCGGGGTACCGATTGGTCGCGCAATTGGCGGGCGGGTGATGCGGGTGCTGGATGACAGCCTGTCGCCTACACCGATCGGTGTTCCGGGGGAGTTGTACATCGGTGGCGATGGCTGCCTGGCGCGCTGTTACCACCAGCGCCCGTCGCTGACTGCCGAACGGTTCATCCCTGACCCGCTGGCTGAAAAAGGTGGCGCACGGTTGTACCGCACGGGTGACCTGGGTTATTTCGATGAGCAGGGTGAACTTGCCTATCGTGGCCGCGCCGACCATCAGGTCAAGGTACGCGGTTTCCGCATCGAGCTTGGTGAGGTCGAACAACATCTGCAAGCGCATCCACAGGTGCGCGAGGCGGCGGTGATTGCCGTGGATCATGCTGGCGGCAAACAGCTGTGTGGTTATGTAGTGCCAGCGGAGGGTGCGCCCGATGAACCTGCATTGCGCGACGCGTTAAGGGAGTCGCTCAAGAGCAGCTTGCCGCACTACATGGTTCCGAGCTACCTCATAGTGCTAGATAAGATGCCCATGACGCCGAGTGGGAAGCTTGACCGCAAGCGTCTGCCTAGCGTCGATCAAAGCCAGTTGCACAACCAATACGTGGCGCCCTGTAATGAGATTGAGCAGAACTTGGCGGATATCTGGGCGGCTGTACTCAAACTCGAAAAAGTTGGGGTCACCGATAACTTCTTCGAGCTAGGGGGCGACTCGATCATTTCCCTGCAGGTTGTAAGTCGGGCCCGCCAGGTCAGCATCCAATTCTCTGCGAAAGAGTTGTTCCAGCATCAGACGGTACGCCAACTGGCGGCTGTCGCACGCCGTGAAGAGGGGACATCGATCGACCAAGGCCCTGTCACCGGGTCTAACGCGTTGACGCCCATCCTGCAGTGGTTCTTTGAGGAGGACATTCCATCACGTCACCACTGGAACCAATCGGTGCTGCTCAAGACCCGAGAGCCTGTGATGGCCGAGTGGTTGGAAGCTTCGTTGCGAACATTGCTTACGCATCATGACGCGCTGCGTCTGCGTTTTGCATCACAGCAGGGCAGTTGGCAGGCGCAGTTTGCCACTGACACCGATCAGGATTTGGTGTGGGTGCGCAGGCTGGAAACGGCACAAGAGCTTGCTCCATTACTGGAGCACGCCCAGCGCAGTCTGGATCTGGCACAAGGCCCGTTATTGCGAGCAGTGCTGATCGAAATGCCGGATGCTACACAGCGAATACTTCTGGTGATCCATCACCTCGTGGTTGATGGCGTGTCGTGGCGGATACTGTTAGAAGACTTGCAGCAAGCCTATAAATCACAAAGCACCGGACAGCCGCTGACGCTGCCAGCGAAGACCAGCTCGTTCAAGGCATGGGCTGAGCGTCTGCAGGCATATGCCACAGCCCCCGTACTGCAAGAGCAATTGAATTATTGGCAAGACCAGTTGCGAAATGTGGACGATGCGCTTCCTTGTGATCACCCCCAAGGCAGTAATCAGATCAAGTGTGCCACCAGCGTAAGCAGTCGACTCGATGCTGAGTGGACGCGAAAGCTGTTGCAGGATGCACCCGCAGCCTACCGGACGCAGATCAATGATCTTCTACTAACAGCCTTGGCCTGCGTGGTCGGACGATGGACTGGACGCTCCAACGTGCTGGTACGCCTGGAAGGCCATGGTCGCGAAGATATATTCGACGACGTTGACCTGAGCCGTACGGTCGGCTGGTTTACCAGCATGTACCCGGTCCGTCTCAGCCCGCAGCTGACAATCGACAATTCGATCAAGGCCATCAAGGAACAACTGCGCGCAGTGCCAGACAAGGGGCTGGGCTACGGCCTGCTACGTTATCTTGGGGGCGAGGAATGCGCGGCGACGCTGGCGGCATTACCGCAGGGCGAAATCGTCTTCAACTATCTGGGACAGTTCGACGGCAGCTTCGATGAGCCATCAGGGTTATTCGTGCCGGCCAAAGAAAATGCGGGCTCTACGCAGGACCCGAACTCGTCTCTAGGTAGCCTGCTGACTTTGAATGGTCAAGTGTTCGGGGGGGCGCTGGAGCTTTCCTGGTCCTATAGCCGCGAGCTGTTCGATGAATCGACCATCCAGGGGCTGGCAGATGCGTATACCGAGGAATTGAAAGCGCTGATCGCACATTGCTGCCAGAAGCCGCATCAAGGCGCGACCCCATCGGACTTCCCGCTGGCCGGCCTTACACAGGCACAGATGGACAGCCTGCCTGTGCCTGTGGCGCAAGTAGCCGACATCTATCCGTTGTCACCGATGCAACAGGGCATGTTGTTCTACAGCGGTCAGGGTGGCGAAACGGGGCTTTACATAAACCAGACTTCGGTCGCTGTCGAAGGGTTGGAAGTCGAGCGATTCGTTGAAGCGTGGAATCAAGTGATTGCGCGTCACGATATTCTGCGCACCGGATTCTGGTCGTCTGCGCAGTTGGGACACCCCCTGCAGATTGTTCATCGACAAGTGGACTTGCCTGTACGCGTACTCGATTGGCGGGACCGGGATGCTGCCGAAAGCGCGCTGCAAGTGCTGGTAGATGGCGATGCGGCGCAAGATTTCGACATGCTGCGGGCGCCATTGATGAGGGTGACACTGGTGAGGCTGGACGATCAGCGGATGCAGCTGATCTGGACGCGCCACCATATTTTGATGGACGGTTGGAGCAATTCACGTCTGCTGGGTGAAGTGTTCCAGGCTTACCATGGCCAAGCCTTGGTGGGGGCTGCTGGGCGCTTCGGTGAATACATTCGTTGGCTTGAAGCACAATCGCAGAAGGAACTGGAGACGTTCTGGACGGCCAAGGTGAGCCAGATTGAAAGCCCGACACTGCTCGCCCAGGCAGTATTACCAAGGCCGGACACCGACTTGTCAGGGCACGCGGCGCTTTACTTGCATTGGGATTTAGAGCGTACGGAGCGGCTGCGCTTGACAGCGCAAGGCCTACGTGTGACGCCCAACACGCTTGTGCAGGCAGCTTGGCTGCTGCTGTTGCAGCGCTACAGCGGACAAGAGGCAGTATGCTTTGGTGCCACTGTAGCTGGTCGGCCAGCCAGCCTGCCAGGTGCTGACGAAATGCTGGGCTTGTTCATCAATACCTTGCCTGTGGTGCAAGCACCTGCTGCCCAGCAGCGAGTCTGTGACTGGTTACAGCAACTGCAGAGCTACAACCTGGAACTACGCGATCATGAGCATGCGGCGTTGTCCAATGTTCAGCGTTGGGCCGGGCGCCCAGGCCAGGCATTGTTCGACAGCATTCTGGTGTTCGAGAACTACCCAATCGATGAGCGCTTGAACAGTAGCAGCAACAACGCTCTGCAATTTGGTGAGGCCAACGATCGCGATGTCACAAACTATGCGATGGATCTGGCTGTGCACCTGACTGATACCTTCTCGGTCGAATTCATGTACTTACGCGACAGTTTCAGCGAGGCCGGTACTGCTGCGATTCGCGATAGTTTCGAGTGCTTGCTCAACGCGATTCTGGCGAATCCGCAGGCTACCGTGGGTAGCCTGGACATGCTTAGCCCTGCCCAGATAAAGCAAGCCAGCCAGCGCAACGAGTTGCACACGAACCCAGTCGACATGCCGCTTTTGGCCAAGCGCATCTGCGCGCAGGCTCAGGCACAGCCTGACGCAGTGGCGCTGATCTGCGGCGAGCAGCAACTGACCTACAGCGAACTGGAGGAACGCGCTAACCGTCTTGCCCACTACTTGATAGCGTTGGGTGCCAAACCTGAAACAACGGTGGGTGTTGCACTGGAGCGCTCGGTGGAAGTGATCATCGCTTTCTTCGCAGTGATGAAAACCGGTGCTGCTTATGTGCCTCTGGACATCGATTACCCTCAGGATCGACTGCAGTGGATCGTCGAAGATTCGGCAATGCACTTGCTGCTGACCAGTAGTGGTTTGCGTCAGCGCTTCACCGAGGTGGCGCAATGTGTAGAACTGGACCTTTTGGACACGGTGGGCCTCACGGCGAGCGTGCCGCAGGTGCAGGTGCAAGATGACAATCTTGCCTACCTGATCTACACCTCCGGTTCGACCGGTAAGCCCAAAGGCGTGGCGGTCAGCCATGGGCAGATCCGCATGCATTGCCTGGCCATTGCCAAACTCTACGAGATGGATGAACGCACGCGCGAGTTGCTGTTCATGTCATTCGCTTTTGATGGTGCTCAAGAGCGTTGGTTGTCGACGCTGACGTCGGGTGGATGCCTGGTCATTCGCGAAAACCGCCTCTGGACCGCTGAAGAGACGTGGCAAGTGTTGCATGCACAACGCATCGATATCGCTTGCTTCCCTCCGGCCTATCTCCAGCAGTTGGCAGAGTTCGGCGAAACCCAACAGCAAGCAGCACCACCTGTTCGGATCTACTGTTTCGGTGGCGATGCGGTGCCAGATGCCTTGTTCGAGTTGGTCAAACGCACATTGCGTCCGCAGTACTTGACCAATGGCTACGGACCGACAGAAACGGTGGTAACACCCTTGCTGTGGAAAGTGTCGGCAGAACAGTCCTGTCAGGCGGTGTATGCACCGATCGGTGAGCGGGTCGGCGAGCGAACCTTGCACGTCCTGGACCAGAACCTGAACCCATTGCCTGATGGTGTGGCCGGCGAGTTGTATATTGGGGGCCATGGACTGGCGCGTGGTTATCACCAGCGTGCGGCGCTCACCTCCGAACGCTTTGTCGCGGACCCGTTCGCCGTGGGTGCACGCCTTTATCGTACAGGTGACCGAGTTCGCAGGCGTGCCGATGGCGTTATCGATTTCATTGGCCGCCTGGACAACCAACTGAAAATACGTGGCTTCCGAATCGAACCGGGCGAGATCGAAGCACGTCTGCGCAATCAGGTGGATGTCCGCGACGCGGTGGTTGTTGCGCGTGAAGGCGCCATCGGCAAACAACTCGTAGGCTATGTGGTAAGTGGCGCTCAGGCAGCCACTGCTACGCAGCTTCGTGAAGCTTTGCGGTGCGAGCTACCTGACTACATGGTACCCGCGCAGATTGTGGTACTGGAGGCGATGCCGCTTACACCGAACGGCAAGATTGACCGTAATGCGTTGCCGGCGCCCGACTTTGTCGGCCATAGGATGCACCTTCCTCCGCGCAACAACGTAGAGCAGGCCTTGGCGCAGATCTGGCAAGAGGTGTTGAGCGTTGATCAGATCGGCATCAATGACAACTTCTTCGAGCTGGGTGGCGATTCTCTGCGGGTGTTGAAAATGCTGTCCAAGGTTCGCTCGCATGTCGGTCTGCATTTGGATCTGAAGCTACGCGATGTGATGGCAAAGCCGACTATTGGTGAGCTGTCGGGCTACTCAAGCGTAGAGGTGGATCTTGACCCCGTGCTGTTACTCAATGCTCGTGTTGAGACGGCTACGCCGCTTTTCTGTCTGCATGCAGGCTTTGGCACTGTATTTGACTACGAGCCACTGGCGCGTCGTCTAGAAGGTGTGTGCAGTGTGTATGGCGTGCAGTGCCGTATGTTGCTTGATCGTCAGTGGAAGGACGAGTCTCTTCAGGCGATGGCCATCGATTATGCGCAGTACATCCGTCAGAAACAGCCAGAAGGGCCGTATCGACTTGCAGGCTGGTCATTGGGTGGCACGCTCGCAATATTGGTGGCTCAGGAACTGGAAATCCAAGGCGAGACAGTTGCAATGCTTGGTCTGGTGGACAGTTTTGTTCCTCAAGCAACTGATGATCAGACGGCAGAGGATTGGAGCGATGACTTGCACGGCTTCCTCAGCGTGTTGCTGGGCGTTTCGAAGGACGCGCTGGAGGTTCCACCTGTACCCGCTGGCATGGGGGGCGCGTCACTGCAGCTGCTTATTGAGGAGATTCGTTCTAACCCGCTCGGGCAATCTATGTACGCCGATATCGACAGCTCTGAACTGGCTCATACGTTCGAGGTGGCGATGCGTTTGAAAGCGTTGTCGCTCAACATTTCAAGCTTGCCTCGGCTCAAGGCTCGTGCGACATGCTGGTGGGCGGGGCATGTGACGCCTGCATGGAACATCACTGTTCGCACAAGTCAGTCGGTGGCTGCAGGGCATTACGACATTCTCAAGCATGCTGACGTAATTGAGGGCTTAGCGGCGCAGTGGTTGTTGGAGGGCTCCATGATCGATTGAGCGAGGTTGATTGATTTATCCAGCGTCAATTGACATGGCCCCGATCCCGCACCTTGAGGTTGCGGGTTCGGGGCCATGCGCTTTTTAGGCACCACGAAAAACGAGAGAAATCCACTAGCACAGCAGAGTGATTGGCTATGGAACGGACAGTGTCTTATGAATTTCGCGGGCACGCTCGTTAAGCGCTTGCTGTGAGCTCCCCGCAGCCTGACGTCACTAAAGTCCTATCGCATGGCAAGCAAGCTCAGGTGAGGCGGCGCTTGGTGGGGAGGATTTTAGTGCGCGGCCTTTCGAACAGTCGACACAGTAACAGGAGGGATTGATACAGAGAGGACGAGAGGATCAGAGAGGGGGGAGAGCAGCAGAGTATGGCCAGACCCAGGAGCAAGCCCAGGTTCTGGCCAACGAGCCTCAGAAGTCGTAGCGCAGTGTTACCGTGGCGTTGCGTGGTGCCCCGTAATGACCATAACTGCCAGCCATGCCAGCGTAGTACTTCTTGTCGAAAATATTATTGACGTTCAAGGTGGCGGCAAGGCTCTCATTGATCCGGTAGCGCGCCATCAGGCTGGTGACGAAGTAGTCATCCTGGGTCACATGGCTGTTGTAGCGGGCAAAGTTCAGCGTGGATTTCGAGTTCCAGTTCACACCACCGCCCAGGGTCAGTTTTTCCCACTCGCCAGGCAGTCGGTAAGTGTTCCAGAAGCGGAATGTGTCCATCGGTAGTTGCGGGGTCAGGCGCTTGCCGTCAGCATCTTCGGTGCGGGTATGACTATAGCCGGTAAAGACATTCCAGCCTGGCAGCACTTCGCCCGACAATTCTACGTCCACACCTTTGGTTTCTGCACCGTCAACTGCGCGAGAAGCGATGAGACCACCCGAGTCAGGAACCACTTCATTGGTCGACTCGGCCAGGTTGTCTCGCTTGACCATGTACAACGCAATGTTGGCGTTCAGCCGGCCCTCGAGGAACTCACCTTTCCAACCTAACTCGTAGTTCTTTCCGACTTCAGGATCAAGCGGTTTGCCTGTGATATCTACGTTATTCTGTGGCTTGAAAATGTCGGTGTAGCTGGCATAGACGGATTGCTCATTCGTCAGGTCATAGACGATGCCTGCATACGGCGTGACGACACCGCGTTCTACCATTTTGTAAGGCGCGGGTTCATTACCAATACGCCACAGGGCGTAGTCGAACCGATAATTGGACGCCCGTGCCCCGAGAATCAGATGCAGATCATCGGTCAAATTAAAGCGGCTCGCCACAAAATAGCCGGACTGGCGGTTGGAAATATTGTACTGAATGCCGGGAATGATTTCGTCATCACCCGGTTTGGGGGTCTGGTTATCCCAATCGTAAAAATTGATATTCACATCGGGTCCAGAATCACCCCGGTGTTTATTTTCGTACTCGAGATAGTTATACCCAACTATCAGTTCGTGTGTTTGCCCCAACAGTTGGAATGGCCCCTGGAGCGTGGCGTCGACGCCTTTTTGGTGCTGTTTGGCAGTCACGATACCTGCGCTGATTTCGGTTGAACCATCGAGCTCCAGATAAGAGCGGTTGGTCGTAGTCGAGTAATAGGATGAAAACGAATCACGGTCAACATCCATGTAGGCAGCCGCCAGCTTGAATTGCCAGTCGTGGGCCAGTTGCTGCTCAAGGCCAAATGTGTAATTGGTCGTCGTGTAATCGTCGTAACCCCAACGTGCATCAGAACTGGTCGAGCGGGAAAAGTTTGTGGGTTGGCCGTTGGTGTAAATGATAGGTACACCCGGTGCACCGTTGACTTTGTAAGTCTGGCGATCAATCCCGAACCGAGCCACTGTGGTGTCTGTTACATCAGCTTCAACAACACCGTACAAGACATCTCGGTCTTGCGTGTACCAGTCCATGAACGTGTGGTTGTCCTGCTTGGCGGCAAAGAAGCGCCCCCGAACTCGACCGTCATCCGTCAGCGGGCCAGAGACGTCAGCTTCTGCGCGGTAGTAGTCCCAAGAGCCAACGCCTGCCTGAATGTGAGATTTGAATTCGCGTGTTGGACGCTTGCGGATCACGTTGACCACGGCACTGGGGTCACCTGCCCCCGTCATCAGGCCGGTTGCGCCACGGACGATTTCGATACGGTCGTACAACCCCACGTCCATAAGCGTACTGGGCATGTTACGCGTCTGGTTATCCTGATAGGTCGTCACACCATCAAACTGATAGATATTGATAGCGCTACCGCGAGAATAAATGTTGAAGCGTTCGCCACCATCCTGCGACATGGTGATGCCAGGGGTCTGGGTCAGGACCTCGTTCATGCTGCCCAGATGCTGGTCGTCCATGCGTTGACGCGTAACCACTGTAATGGTCTGGGGCGTTTCGCGAATAGAAAGGTTCATCTTGGTGGCCGTGCTGGTAACTCCCGTTGTGTAGGAGCCCGTTCCTTCCGTGGTTTCGCCCAGCCCGGCACTGTTCACATTGGTCGCTGACAGTTCGATTTGGCCGTCTTTTGCCGCCGCGCTGGCCGTCACGGTCACGGTATTACCATCAATCTGATACCGCAGCCCCGTCCCCTGCAACAGAATCCGCAACGACGACGCAAGATCATGCCGCCCCTTCAGCGCCGAAGACCGCAGCCCGCCAATGTCTTCCGGGCTGTACAGCAGCTGCGTATCCGTCTGCTTGGCCAGCGCCTGCAGCGCGGAGTTCATCGACTGCGCCGGGATATCCAGCGTCCACTCCTGCGCCTGCACCTGGAAAACCAGCGCGCTAGACAGCGCCAGGCCCATGCCGATGCGTGACAGCGCATGCCGGGGACGAAGCGAATGACGAATCAGTAAGGCTTTGGCGAGCGGGTTGAGCGCACTGGGCAAGGGCTTGGACATCGGGTTGCGTTCTCGTTGGCAGAGGGGTTTTTTTCTATGTGCTGTATGTGACGCAGCACCTGTGAAAAACCGGAACGATTCTTATTGACTGTTTTTTTCGCAGGCGCAGCGTTAACCGTGTCACACGTTTCAGAGTTCGCGTGCTACGCGGAAACCGAGAAAATCACCACGGGTGGTTTTCAGCCGGTCATTGCGGTTGGCCGAGCGCGAGAAGATCGGTGGCTCACCCCAGTCGTTGCCGCGCATGTGCGCGCGGATGCACGTGGGGTCCTGGACCCAGGCGCTGCCGTCGCTGGGGGCGCCTTCGTAGCTTTCGTGGTAGCAGTCGGCGACCCATTCGTAGACGTTGCCGTGCATGTCGTACATGCCGAAGGCATTGGGCGGGTAGCTGCCCACCGGGGCGGTGAAGGTATGCCCGTCCTTGGGGCCATAGGTGTTGGCGTGCTTGCTGATCTCGTACTTGCCCGGTTCGTCGAAGGGGAAGGGGAACGGGCCGGTGGAGCCGCCGCGAGCGGCGTATTCGCGTTCGGCCTCGCTGACCATGCGATAGGGCTTGCCGGTGGTTTTTGCCAGCCACTGGGTATAGGCCTGCACTTCGTCGTAGTCGACGCACACCGCCGGCTGGCGGGGGCCTTGCTTGTAGCTGGGCTTGCTGGCTTCGCACCAGCGGCCGGGGCGGTCGTCGCCGCTCTTGATGACGGTGCCGGTGGCCTTGATGTAGGCGTCCAGTTCGCCGGCGGTGACCTGGTAGCGGCTCATGGCGAAGGGCTTGGCGAAGGTCACGGTGTGCAGCGGGCCCTCGTCGGGCTGGCGGCCGACTTCATCGTCGGGGGCACCCATCACGTAGCTGCCGGCGGGCAGCACGACCATCTCGGGGCAGTCCTTGCAGTCTTTGAACACGTCGCCGGGCTTGGCGGCGTGGGCGTAGGCGCTGACCAGCAGCAGGCAGGTGATCTGGGCTGGCCGGTAGAGCCAGGTTTTTGCGTTCATTGGGGGTCCTCGGAGCGGGTGAATGCGTGCGGCGTTTCGCATTCAGACGAGCCAAGGCGGTGAAAAATTAACCAGCGGCCGCCCCTGCATCGGTCGGTTTAGCGAGTTGCCAGCCAGAAAACGCCGGGCTATAGTCCAGGCCATTGATCTCATCCGAAGACCTGTTCATGCCTGCCATCCCTTCCACCACATGCTTTGCCCTCGCGCCAGTCGCGGGCAGTGTCGTGCGTGGCAGCCAGCAGCCGGCCATGATCAGTCACTACCCACCACCTGTCAGTGGCGTTGTAGGCGGCGTAGCTCCGCCTCGCTGCGTGGTCGTGCTGGGCTGATCGGCTTTTTGCCGCATCCCACCGCACCCGCAACCTACTGAACACGGTCGGCTACTTCCCTCGCTGAAAGTTCGCCCTCCGTTCGGCTTATTCGCCCGAAAGGTGGCACTACATGTCTGTCATTTCCAAAGCATCCGTGGCCTCGGCGGCCACCACCAGCCTGTTCGTCCTGCTGTGGAGCAGCGGGGCAATCGTCTCCAAGCTGGGCCTGGCGCACGCCAGCCCGTTCGCCTTCCTGCTGTTGCGCTCGGCGCTGGCACTCGCCGGCCTGTTGCTGATCGGCCCGTTGCTGGGCTTGCGCTGGCCGCGCAGTCGCGGGGCGATTGTGCGCGCCCTGGGCACCGGCTGTGTGCTGCTGGGGGCCTATCAGATCTTCTATCTGTTGGCGCTCAATACCCATGTCACCCCCGGCGTCATGGCCACGGTGATGGGGGTGCAGCCGATCCTTACTGTGGTACTGATGGAGCGTCAGCGCTCCTGGAGCCGGTTGTTCGGCCTGGGGTTGGGCCTTGCCGGGCTGGTGATGGTGGTCTATCAGAGCATCAACCTTGGCGGGGTGTCCCTGGCCGGCATGCTGTTTGCGCTGCTGGCGTTGGGCAGCATGACCTTTGGCTCGATCCTGCAAAAACGCATCACCGACAACCCCATGGGCACGCTGCCGCTGCAGTACCTGGCAGGGTTTGCCCTGTGCGCGCTGTTCGCGCCGTTGCAGCCGTTGCAGGTGCAGTGGAGCGGTGGTTTCGTCGGTGCGCTGTTGTGGATGGGGCTGGTGGTGTCGTTGCTGGCGACCTTGCTGCTGTATCGCCTGATCGCCAAGGGCAACCTGGTCAACGTCACCAGCCTGTTCTACCTGGTGCCTGCGGTGACGGCGGTGATGGACTTCCTGATCTTCGGTAACCGCCTGGCACCGCTGAGCCTGCTGGGGATGGGGCTGATCGTGGTGGGCTTGCTGTTCGTGTTCCGCAAGCCGGCTGCGCAATTGGCCGAGGCGTAAGCCTTCAGCGGAATTCTTCGGGGATGGTGTGCCGTAGCACGCCTTCCTCGAAGTCCAGCAGGTCGGCTTCGCGCTGGGTCAGCAGGTAGTAGAGCAAGGTGTCGAGCGAGCGCGTCGGCGGCACCTCGACCGCGAGCATTTTCACCGCTTGCTCGGTTTCACATTGGCAGCCGAAATCGAGCAGCGCCGCACGTACCTGGTCCACGGTTTCGGGCGGTTTGACAATGACGCGGAACACCGAGCTTGCGCCGCTGCTGCGCAGTGTGTCGAACCAGGTTTCGCCGTCTTCGTCGCGGGTGCCGATGATGTCTCCCGGCGCAATGCCGTAGACATAGAACGGGATGTTGTCGACCTGGTATCCCCCCTCGACCGGTTTCGCCCACAGGCCTTCGACCGAGGCGGGCGGGTAGCCGGTCTCATCCTGGGTGAGCTGGAACAGGACCTTCTTCACGGTGTCGTTCATGGGCAATCCTGCTTCACTTGCGCGTCGGCCGCAGCACCAGCCACAGCGCTGCGCCAATCAGCAATCCACCATACAAATGCGCCATCGACAGTGGCTCATCGAGCAGCCATGCCCCCCACAATACGCCGAATACCGGAATCAGGAAGGTCACGGTACTGGCCTTGACCGGGCCGATTTCCTCCAGCAGGCGGAAGTACAGGATATAGGCGAATGCCGTGCACAGCAGGCCCAGGCCCAGCAGCGACAGCCACACCTGCCAGCCGCCCCAGCTGGCAGGTGGCTGGCTCAGCGTGCTCCAGGCGAACAGCGGGCTCAGCATCAGGGTGGCGCCAAGCATGCTGCCCAGTGCCGACAGGCGGCTGTCCAGGCCGCTGACCCAGCGGCGGGCGAGGAAGCCGGCAAAGCCGTAGCAGGTGGTGGCCGCCAGGCAGGCGAGGGCGCCTTGCAGCAGGGCCAGGTCCAGGGCCACCGGGCCGGCGCCGCTGAGGATGCCGACGCCGAACAGGCCCAGGAAGATGCCGCAGAGTTTGGGCAGGGTCATCGGTTCGCGGAAGAACAGCACGCCGATCAGCACGCCCATCAGCGGTGTGGTGGCGTTGAAGATCGCCGAGTACCCGGCGGGCAGCACTTGCGCGGCCACCGAATAGAACGTCGCCGGAATCCCGGAGTTGATCATGCCCAGCACCAGGCACGCGCCCAGCTTGCCTTCGAACTGCCAGCGCACGCGGGCAGCGGCGAGGATGGCGACCAGCCCCAGGCAGGCGATCGACACCCGAAAGAACGCGGTGGGCACGGTGCCCAGCTCCGGCGCGATGATGCGCATGAACAGGAAACTTGCTCCCCAGACAGCGGCAAGGGTCAGCAGGCGGGCTAAAGCGATGGGGCTCACAACGGTCTCCGGGTTTCGGCCAGGGCGCGAGTGTACGCGAGGGGGATGGGCGATTCTTGTCCTTTCTTGCGCTGTGTATCGTCTGTCCGGGCGTGAAACCGCCCCAGGCGTCTAAGCTGTGCTTTTCTATCCCGCTGCGAGGTTTTCAGCATGTCCCAGCCCTGGCCCGCGGCCGAGATCGCCCGGATGATCCTCGATGGCTTCGACAACTACCGTGAACATTTCCGGCGCATCACCCTCGGCGCCCGCGAGCGCTTCGAGCAGGCGCATTGGCAGGAGATCCAGCAGGCCGCAGCGGCGCGCATCAACCTGTATGAAGAAAAGGTCGCCGAGGTCAACGGCTGGCTGCACCAAGGCTTTGCCGAGGATGTGCTGCTGGATGCTGAACAGTGGCCACTGGTCAAGAACGCCTACATCCGCCTGATCGACCCCAGGCTCGACGACGAGCTGTCCGAGACCTGGTACAACTCGCTGTTCTGCAGCCTGTTCAGCCATGACCAGATCAGCGATGGCTGCATGTTCATCCACACCACCCGGCCCTCCATGCGCAGCCACGAGCGTGCCGCGCAGACCCGCAGCTACCCGCTCGCCGGTAACCTCAAAGGCCTGTTGCGGGCGATTTTCGCCGACTATCCGTTCGACGTGGCCTATGGCGATCTGGAGGGCGACCTCGACCGTCTGCAAGACCAGCTGCGCGAATGCCTGCCGGACTGGGTGTGCAAGGATCCGTCACTGACGGTGGAGCTGTTCTCCCCGGTGCTGTACCGCAACAAGGGCGCCTATCTGGTCGGCCGGTTGTACACGCATGACGAGCAGTGGCCGCTGGTGATCCCGCTGCTGCACCGCGAAGGCCACGGCATCGAGGCCGATGCGCTGATAACCGACGAAGCGGAGGTGTCGATCATTTTCTCCTTCACACGCTCGTATTTCATGGTCGATGTGCCGGTGCCGGCCGAGTTCGTCAATTTCCTCAAGCGCATCCTGCCGGGCAAGCATATTGCCGAGCTGTACACCTCGATCGGTTTCTACAAGCACGGCAAGTCCGAGTTCTACCGGGCTTTGATCAATCACCTGGCCAGCACCGACGACCGTTTCGTCATGGCGCCCGGCGTACGTGGGATGGTCATGAGCGTGTTCACCCTGCCGGGCTTCAACACCGTGTTCAAGATCATCAAGGACCGCTTCGCGCCGTCGAAGACGGTCGACCGTGCCACGGTGATCGACAAGTATCGCCTGGTGAAAAGCGTCGACCGAGTAGGGCGCATGGCCGATACCCAGGAGTTCGCCGATTTTCGTTTCCCGCTGGGCAAGTTCGAAGCCGATTGCCTGGCCGAGCTGCTGGAGGTGGCGCCGTCCACGGTGGTGCTCGAAGGCGATACGGTGCTGATTCGCCACT
>RCUU01000288.1_pt1 | contig 28829 bp, 28 predicted proteins | sample 2166211 | NCBI WGS metagenome assembly RCUU01 (sample SAMN09932620, study PRJNA488358) | compost metagenome | feature: garden; material: soil; isolation source: compost soil in phenylacetic acid-enriched culture | place: Germany: Experimental Botanical Garden Goettingen | collected 2016-01-27
TGCCTGCCTGTCACGCAGGAGACCGCGGGTTCGAATCCCGTCGGCTCCGCCATTACATCTTTGGATTAGCTATGAGAGCCATTAGCTCAGTTGGTAGAGCACCTGACTTTTAATCAGGGTGTCGAAGGTTCGAGTCCTTCATGGCTCACCATTGTTTCTTCATATGCGGACGTGGCTCAGCGGTAGAGCATCGCCTTGCCAAGGCGAGGGTCGCGGGTTCGATTCCCGTCGTCCGCTCCATTATGCGCCCTTAGCTCAGCTGGATAGAGCGTTTGACTACGAATCAAAAGGTCAGGAGTTCGAATCTCTTAGGGCGCGCCATTTTTTTAAGATGGTGTAGATCATTATAAGCCGGCGTGGCGGAATGGCAGACGCGCTCGACTCAAAATCGTGAGCGTAAGTCGAGGAAATAACCGCTAAAGCCTTGGTATGACTGGATTCTTTAAAAAGTGTTTCAAAAGTTCTTTCCTGTAGTTCTCTCCTTTGTCCAGAGGAGTGATGGAGAACATTATAATGTGCCGGCGTGGCGGAATGGCAGACGCGAACGACTCAAAATCGTTTGGGAAACCGTGGAGGTTCGAGTCCTCTCGCCGGTATTACATTTTTAACAGTAATTGTTCATTGGATATTATATCTAATGGACTTTTTTTATATTTGTATAACCTGATTCATTTTATGGGCGGATGCGATTTTTGTACTATACTCCAGATGTGAATAGATATTTGCTGTGGTTGAAAAATCACTATGGCCTAGCCACTCCTGAACTTCCTTCATACTGACTCCGTTAGCTAATAATAAACTTGCGCAGCTATGACGCAGATCATGATAACGAATATGAGGTAAACCATTCTTTTTCAGTGTTGCGGCAAAGTTGTGTGAGATATAATTAGGCTTTATCCGATCTCCCATTACATCTACATAAATATAGCCCAGGTAGTCCCTACAGTAGGCTTCTTTGAATAGCTGCTGGTTAGTCTCCTGTTGTTCTTTAAGTGGTACCAGAACGTCATAGAAGGCGTCTACAATCGGTAGCGTGCGTCGACTAGCCTTGTTCTTTGTACGATCCTTTTCGATGGTTATATATTTGCCATTTAATGAACCTACAGTTACCGTGTGTTTGATGGTGAGGGTACGGTTAGTAAGATCAATTGCAGACCATTTTAATCCCACCACTTCACTTCTCCTTAAACCATAAAAGGCTGCTAGAATAACGGCAAGTTCAATCTTTGTACCTTTTACAATCTCTAAAAGCTGATTGACTTGGGCAGCAGTATAAGCCTTACCTACGAATGGTTCTTTTTTAGGACGAATTATTTTGTCAGCTGGATTACTGGAAATCCTTTCTGTGATGAAGGCAAGTTGCAGTGCTGAGCGAATATTAGCATGATATCGGATAGCGGTGTTTGGTGAAAGTTTTAATACATTAATCACGTAACTATAGAAGGCTTGAATATGTTGTGGTTTTAACTCTTGAAGAGTAATTTCCTTTTCACGGAAATAAGGTTCTACACGAACCTTCACTGAATTTGTATAGGAGATATAAGTAATAAGCTCTATACTAGGTTTGACTATCTCTAACCACTCCAGCATGTAGTCAGCAAAAAGGATATCGTCTGAACCGTTGTTCGACTTTTGTTCTTCTAAAACATGTTGTTCAGTAGTTGAATTATTTTGAACTGTAGTAACGTTTGTCCCTCGTAATTCTTCTTCCTTGCAGAAACCATCTAATGATTCTTCAGGCTCAACATAGTGAATTCTTGTTTCTAAAAGTAGGGCTTCCGCTCTTTTTTTATTTCCTTTCACTTTAAGTCCTGTGGGAATCCATTTGGGTTTCCGTTTTCCGTTTTCATCTTTACAGTTTAAGACAATATAAAAAAGTCCCTTTTTTTCTTGTAGGTGACCTGCTATCATGCCTGATCCTCCTTTGGTTAGCAGCCCACATACCTACCATTGACATCGTAATTATAGCATAGTAAAAACATCTGTTCAATGCGTTAAAGTATTGAAGTAATTTTCGGAATTTAATTGCTGCGAATGCATCAATGAGTGGAGGTAGGCAATAACTTGAATTTTGGGTATCTTGTATGCTCGTCCGATTTTAAAGTGAGGAATTCGATTCGCTTGCAAAAGTTTGTAGGCACTCTTGGAACTAATTCCACCGAGCATTTCGCATAGTTGTGGAATATTAACGACGTCAGGATATTGTTCAAACATGGATGTAAGAAGATGCTTTGTGTCTGGTGGTAATGGCTCAGATTGTTCTGGCATATTACAAAGTCTCCTTTTCAAATGGATATGTAGTTTTGTCTAGGTGGGCTGCGTGCATAATAATAAGACATCACAATGCTCTCATCTCCATAGAGTGAAGGATAAATATTATTTCAAGCTGCTGATGGTAAGCCAGCATCATAGCTTCAACGTTATGATGAAGCTCCCCCTCATCCGAGCGAGCTGCCCCCAATACCGTGACGTTGGCCGGGCAGAAGTATCATAATCCCTTTCTCTGGTTATGGCGATTCATCCCACCACAGGATGATTTAAGCCGGAGAGGTGATCGCTCAAGCTCTAATAGAGAGCTATCATGGCGCTTCCGCTTCGTCGCTTCTGTATTCACAGCAGAGAAAGGAACGTACTTGAAACAAGTAATATGAAATTTCCAAGGATCAAGGCTCGATCAAGATAGATATTAATAACTACCTGATCGCTTCCTGTAATATAAATGGGAGATGGCAACGAAAAAGGCAACTGCTAAATGAAATTATCTGACTACAACTTGGGGGAAATATGTAAAAACAAAGACAATCCATGCGGAGCTGGATTGTCTTTGTTTTTACTCGTAACGACTAAGATTAAAGCAACGAACTTCTAGAATAAATGTATTTGTCAACTTCTATCTGAAATCTTCATCAACACTTCCAGTTCTTCTAGTAAACGTGCCTTTATTTCTCCATAATTCTTTTAAGCCTCGCATAACATTTTTATGTCAATTTATGCACGTCAATTCAAAATGGAATTGAAGCCCAAAACACAACCACTACATAGATTCCGCTTGTAATTCGCCTGGGGAGGGAGGGGTTTTAAGGTTAATGGGCCCTATTGTTCTTACTCCATGTTGATAAATACGAGCGAATTCTATACAGTTTGATCAGTTTCGGGTAATCTGATTTGACCCGCGTGGAGGTTATACAGTCATCACTACTTCCAATTAAAGCTGCTTACGGCTTTGCAGGCGGTATTGCTTTGGTGATAATCCGTATTTGCGCCGAAAGACGCGATAAAAATAGGAGTAGTTCACAAATCCACATGTCTCGGCGACATGCTCTAACTGCATCGGACTATACAAGATCCGCTCGCGGGCCATCTCTAGCCTCACTTCATTGACGTACTGGACAATACTTATGCCGAAGGTTTCCTTAAAGATATGAACGGCCCTTGATACGGACAGTCCGACATGACGTCCAACATCCGCCAATCGTATCGGAGAGACTACATGCTCTTCAATAAAGTGCTTCATACGATATGCAAGATAACCCGAAGGAGTCGAATATGGTTGTTCAGTCAACAGGCGATCAATCTCCATACATAATATTTGCAGATAACAAGCTGAAATATGTGGTGAGTTATCACTTATTCTGCGCTGCTCTAGCACTATTTGACGGAAGGGGGTGAGTAGATTTTCACTTAGCGGCAAATGCTGCAGAGTAGGACGCTCCTTAAGCATCCACCATTCCTCAATCCAGCGCCCTTCACAAAAAATATAATAATCTCCACTCTCAATCCGCTCTTCATGTAACGGATATATTTCTTCATCAATAATTAATAAATAAGGGTCAGAAGGACCGAAAAGCATCAAATCTCCGCTCTCAACCTGAGTCATCACACCATTAATGCTAGTGCGGCTGCGTCCTTCAGTCTGCAGACGCAGCAGATAATTTTGCAAACCATCGGGACGCGACATTTGAAATGGTTTGCGATGAAAGCAGAAGCCCGCAGATAGTACATCACACTGGTACAGTTTATTCATGGACACCTCCACTGATATCAGAAATAATAGCCAGATTGTGCATGGGATAATTATATTATGCATTTTAATGTATATCGTATTATATTACCATGTAATTCAGACAGTTGCAGATGTATTCCTTGGTAGGAAAGGGAATTAGATAGATTGATTCCATGATTCAATATTTATTAATTAATCAAGAAAGATAAATCAGGAATTTTAATTAATAAAATTGTAGGATAGGGATCTTCTGAATATTCAAAGCATATCTTTCTTGCAAAAATATATGCGAATCTCATCAAAGATACTATAACTGTGGGCTGAAAACCTTTTTTGTTCGTGTATAGATTGATTACTGTGGTAGGAGTGAGTATATGTGCTGAAGTTGGGTTTGCAGCTATTTACGCTTCGTAATGAACTGGCATTGGATTTTGCTGGTACACTACGGAAAGTAGCAGCGCTTGGATATCAAGGTGTGGAATTTTATCAATATTATGAGCATTCAGTGGGGGAAGTAAAGGCACTGCTAGATGAGACAGGACTTGTACCAATTGCTGTTCATCGTCCATATGATGTTTTGCTCCATGATATAGAAGCCGAGTTGACTTATAATTTGGAACTTGGAATTCGAAATATTGTTGTACCCTACATTAAGAAAGAACAGCGAAAGTGGCCGGAGGTAGTTGATGGACTTCGTTTGATTGGGGAACGAGTCAGAGATAGAGGCGCCGTGCTTAGCTACCACAACCATGATTTTGAATTTAATACGGAGTCTGATGGACGAACCGCTTTTGAAACAATTTTCACTGGAGTGACGGAAGATTTACTTCAGATTGAGCTCGATACTTACTGGGTGCATCGTGCAGGAGTTGAACCGGCTAAGTTGATAAAGCAGTATGCAGGGCGAATACCAATTATTCATCTTAAAGATATGATTGTACATGAGGACAGAACAGCAGAGACGGTGGAGCTTGGTAAGGGGGAAATAGACTTGGCAGCTGTGCTGGAGGAGGCTGACGCAGCAGGGGTGAAATGGGCGGTTGTAGAGCAAGATGTATGTAACAGACCACCGTTTGAAAGTATTGAGGATAGCATGAAATGGTTGAAGACTTATGAGTATAAGTAGGAATACCAATTTCTAATAAGTTCCGATTTACTATTATCGGATGTAGTGGTATTGTAAATGCCAATATATCAATAAATATCTTTAAAATTTTTTAAAAGATTCTCTCTTGATAGATTATAAAAGAGATTAAATTTATATCTAAAAACCGAGTTAGCGCATATGAATAATAAATTTTATTTGGATAATTAGATTGAAAATAGAAATTCTTTCAACAAGGGGATGACACTATGGATACTGAAGCAATTTATTCGGAAATAGTTAAAAATTTTGAAACCGTAGTGGCTTGGAGGCGATATATGCACCAGCATCCAGAACTCTCTTTTCAAGAAAAAAACACAGCTACTTTCATTTTAGAAAAATTAGAAAGCTTTGGTATGAGTGTGAAGACTGGAATTGGAGGACATGGTATTGTGGCAGTGCTACAAGGGGGTCAGGAGGGAAAGAAAATTGCATTTCGGGCTGACTTTGATGCATTGCCAATAGAGGATGAAAAAGAAGTTCCGTACAAATCTTTGGTTCAAGGTGTAATGCACGCATGTGGACATGATGGTCATACTGCTGCATTGCTTGGTGTGGCGAAGGTGCTGTCAGGTATACGCCAACATATTAAAGGAACGATTTATTTAATCTTCCAACCAGCCGAAGAACTACCCCCAGGCGGAGCAAAAGCAATGATTGCTGAAGGGATCCTTGATGATATTGATGAGGTATTCGCCATACATCTTGCTACTGAAATCCCTATTGGACAAATTGCCGTTGGAGCAGGATATCAGATGGCTGCAGTTGATAAATTTCAGATTAGAGTAGAAGGAAAAGGTGGTCATGGAGCAAAGCCTCATGAATCAGTAGATTCAATTGTGGTTGGAAGCGAAATAGTCGGTGCATTACAGAAGATTGTTAGCCGTAAAGTGGATCCACTTCATCCCGCTGTGGTTACAGTTGGCAAGTTCCATGCTGGTTCAGCTTTTAATATAATTGCTGATTCAGCTACTATCGAAGGCACAGTACGTTCCTTCGATGCCGGAGTTAGAAATCTGATTGAGAAAGAACTGAAGGGCATTGTGGAAGGAATAGTGTCTGGTTCTCATGCATCTTTTTCTATTGACTACCTCCGGGGGTATCCAGCGCTGTTTAATCATCAGAAGGAAACGGAGAGTGTCAGAAAACTGCTAATTAATTCTTTCGGAGAAGACGCAGTCATTTTAATGGAGCCAACCATGGGTGCTGAAGATTTTGCATATTTTTTGGAAGAAAGACCAGGAACGTATTTCAGGGTTGGTGCGAAAAATGAACATAAATCTACACAATTTCCTCATCATCATCCTAAATTTGATTTTGACGAGCAGGTACTTCTAATTATACAGAAAGCTTATATTGAACTAGCATTAAATTATACACAGTAAAATCCAATGCTGCAGTTAAAAAATGTATATACACTGTCAGGAGGTAAACCATGAAAACAAAAAAGCTAGTTATTCTACTTACTTTATTCTTGGTTGTTCTTGTATTGTCAGCTTGTGGTAAAACAGGAGATGTCAGAAGTGGAACTGAGAAAACCACAGTCGGGGAACCAGTTAAGGGAGGAACGCTGAAGATTGCATTCTCAGCAGAACCTGAGACGATTGACTGGATGTATACAGGTGCAACATCTACAAGAGATATAGGGTGGCATATTTTTGAAACCCTATTTACACTTGATAAGAACTTTGCGGTAAAACCGATGTTAGTTGAAGACTATACTATTAGTGAAGACAGAAAAAACTATACTATTTCGTTACGGAAAAATGTCAAATTTCATGACGGATCGGAGATGGTCGCTGCTGATGCAGTTGCATCGATTGAACGTTGGAGGAAAATATCTTCTGTCGGAAAGAATGCTAGCGGGGCTATCGAAAAAGTGACAGCTGTGGACGACCACACTGTCCAAATTCAATTGAATAAAGTTTATAATGTGCTCTTAGATGACATGAGCGCACCAAAATCTGCATTGATGGTTATTCCGGCAAGCATTGCTGAGGCAGCAGGTGAACAACCGCTTTCTTCTGAACAGCTTATAGGAACGGGACCATATAAATTTGATAAATGGGACAAGGGGCAACGAGTAGTTCTATCCAGATTTGATGATTACACAGTACGAGATGAAGAAGATTGGGGTGGACTAACTGGTAAAAAAGATGCTTTTTTTGATAAACTCGAATTTTTAATGGTGAAAGACCCTCAAGTAATGTTAAATGGGATGAAAACAAAATTGTATGACTATGCTCAGTATATTCCGGCTGACCTTTACGATGTTATTACTACTACTCCCAATATTGAACCAGTCTCTTATATGAGTGGCTATGCAACACTGACACCGGATAAGTCTGAACCACCTTTCGACGATATAAAGGTTCGCCAAGCGCTGCAGTATGCGTTAGATATAAAGATGATTGCTGACGGGACATACGGAAATTCTGATTTTTATGAATTGGACGGAGCCTTGTTCTCACCAGCTCAAACCAAACTATACACAAAAGAAGGCACGGATACTTATCAGCAGTATGATCCGGAGAAGGCTAAAAATTTATTAAAAGAATCCAGCTATAGTGGGCAGACTTTAACGCTTATGTATACTAGCAATAACGATATACACAAGCGAGCCTCACAGATTGTAAAGCAGCAAATGGAGGAAGTTGGGTTTAAAGTTGAGCTTGTCTCTTACGAGTGGGCTACATTTCTGGAGAAATGGCAGGAGCCATCTAACTGGGATTTGGAGGTAGTTGGCTGGTCTACCCGATTCTCACCAACTGAATTAGGTATGCTTGCACAAGATTCCGCAAGTAGTGGCTGGTATAACAGCAACCGCTGGAAAAGCCTTCTAGTTGAGTGGGGAGAAGCAACTGAACAACAGGAAAGGATTAATATCTTAGCTAAAATGAACCAAACTTTATATGATGAGCTTCCTCTCTATAAGTTTGCCAATGAAACTAATCTTGATGTCCGAAGCAGTCAGTTACAAAATTATGATGGATGGATAGGTCAGCGTTTTTGGAATGTATGGAAGAGTGAATAAATTGTAAATTTGGGAAGCTCATAAAAATATGTTTATGAGCTTCTCTTTTCAATCTTATGAAAGGGATGGCCCCATTGCTAAAATACACAATAAATAGAATTTTGTCTCTAGTACCTGTATTGTTAGTTGTTAGCATTACTGTATTTATGATTGTACATCTAACACCAGGTAATCCAGCTTTAGTGATTTTGGGGGAGGATGCCTCAGCGGAGAGTATTATTCAATTAGAGCACCAACTTGGGTTGGATCAGCCTATTTTTATACGTTTCTTTGAATGGCTGTTCAATGTCTTGCAAGGAGACTTGGGCACATCAATCTTCACTTCTGAACCAGTTCTGGAAATTATTTTAAATCGCATTGGACCTACTTTGAGTTTGACTGTGTTATCGCTGATACTGACCTTAACTATTTCCATTCCGTTGGCTATCTTTACGGTATGGAAAAGAAATACGTTTATGGATCCATTATTTATTTCCGCCTCGTTATTGGGTGTATCCCTTCCGGAATTTTGGTTAGCTATTTTATTAGTTATGACTTTTGCTGTAGCCATACCTATTTTACCAGTAGCTGGTTATATACCAATTAGCGATGGCTTTGTGGGTTGGATTTATCATTTAATTCTTCCTGCTTTCATTCTTGCAGCTGTTGAGATTGGTTTAATTGCTCGCATGCTACGGGATGGAATGCTTGAATCCATTCATAAGGACTATACGCGTACTGCACGTGCCAAAGGACTGAGGGAAGGCTCGGTTTTAATGAAACATGTCTTTGCAAATGCACTCATTCCAACAACAACGGTCCTTGGGAATACTGTGGCTGGGCTAATGGGGGGGACAGTCATTATTGAAACTATTTTTACTATCCCAGGTATTGGGCAACTACTTGTGGATTCAATATACCGCCGAGATTATCCAGTAGTCCAAGGAGTTATTTTATTTATCGCATCGATGTATGTTCTTGTAAATCTGGTTATCGATTTTCTTTATACTTTACTCGATCCAAGGATTCGTTATGACTGATTTTACTCATCAAGTAAAGGGGGGAGTAGCATGTTTAAGAAAAAGAGGAATCTCATAGCGGCAAGTGTTCTGGTAATTCTTGCTCTAGCAACAATTACCGCCTCGTTATGGCTTCCACAATCGCCATCATATATAGATCCTAGTCAAAGGCTGCTTAGTATGTCAGTTGGTCATTGGTTTGGAACTGATCATTTTGGACGTGATATATTTACAAGAACGATATACGGTGCGCGAGTTTCCTTAATCGTCGGACTTATCGTATCGGTGTTATCTGTCATATTAGGTACAATTACTGGTTTAGTATCAGGTTATTATAAAAAATTGGATTTCCTGATCATGCGCATTGTGGATGGTATGCTTGCTTTCCCTGGACTACTACTTGCTTTAGCGCTTGTAGCGGCATTGGGCGGTAGCGTGACTAACATTATTATCGCACTTACCTTTTCTATCTTTCCGGCGGTAGCACGCATTGTTCGGTCGGCTGTTCTGCAAATTACTCCACTACAGTATATTGAAGCGGCTAAAACAACAGGAACGAGCGATCTGACTATAATTTTTAGATATATTTTACCTAATGTCCTTTCACCTATTATCGTCCAAGGAACTTTTATTTTTGCCAGAGCAATTTTGGCTGAAGCAGCGTTAAGTTTTATCGGTGTAGGTGTAACTCCTGATACTCCCACATGGGGGAATATGCTTCAAGAAGCACAGGTGTATATTTCAATTGCCCCATGGTTTTCCATTTTCCCGGGTCTTGCTATTGTAATCACCGTACTTGCCTTGAATGTGCTTGGAGATGGAATAAGGGATGTACTTGATCCTCATAGTTTAAAAAGACGAAGATTTCGGAAGCCGAAGAGGTTAGAGGTTGTAGAACAATGAGAATTGAACGTATAAGAGGTGAAAATGTTGCTTGAGGTTAGACATTTAAAGGCATATATTGAATCGGATAATGGTGATGTAAAAGCGGTTGACGATGTATCTTTTACCGTGCAACAGGGAGAAACAATTGGTATAGTTGGTGAGTCTGGGAGTGGAAAAAGCATCCTTGCCCTTTCGTTAGCTCAGTTGAACCCCAATCCACCAGTATTCTACCCTCAAGGAGAAATTATTTTTGAAGGTAAGAATTTATTAAAATTGGATGAGCGACAGCTTCGGCAAATTCGTGGCAATGAAATTGCGATGATCTTTCAAGACCCGATGTCCAGTCTAAATCCTATTTATCGAATTGGGAGTCAACTGATCGAAGCAATTAGAGCACATCGAAAGCTTCCTAAATCTGAGGCTGAAAAGCAAGCAGTTGAACTATTAAGGGATGTGGGAATTCCTGACCCTGAAAGACGGATGAAGGATTACCCGCATCAACTTTCAGGAGGAATGCGGCAACGAGTGATGATTGCGATTGCATTGGCTTGCCGCCCTAAATTATTGATTGCTGATGAACCAACTACAGCTTTGGATGTTACGATACAGGCACAAATTCTTGAATTGATGAAATCAATTCAAAAAAAATATGGAACGGCCTTACTTATTATTACTCATGATCTTGGTGTTGTAGCCAAGTTGGCTGATCGCGTTTTGGTCATGTATTCTGGCAAAATCGTGGAACAGGGTGATGTAGAGGATATATTTTATCATACAGGTATGCCTTACACATGGTCTCTATTACGATCAATGCCCAATATTCATGCCTCTGCAGATACTCGGTTAATTCCGATCCAAGGTCAGCCTCCAAATTTGATCTCTCCTCCCAAGGGATGTAACTTTAGTCCACGCTGCCCTTTTGTAACTGATCGCTGTGTAGAGAGAGAGCCTTCATTAAAGGATTTGGGGAACAATCATGCCATCGCATGTGTTCTATCAAAGGAAGAATTTGAGTCACGGAGAATTGGAGAGATGGCAAATTGAATAACGCACTGCTTGAAATACATGATTTAGACGTGTTTTTTCCTGTTCGAGAAGGGGGGCTCCAAAGAACGGTTCATCATGTAAAGGCTGTTAATGGCGTTCATGTAACAGTCAAGAGAGGAGAAACACTTGGCATTGTTGGCGAATCCGGTTGTGGAAAAAGTACGCTGGCGCGGACCATTATTGGTTTGCAGAAGCCGACATTTGGCGAAATTCAATTCGGGGGAAAAAACATACAGAATTATAACCAAAGACAGATGCATCAATTGCGGAGAGATATTCAGATGGTATTTCAGGATCCATTCACAAGCCTGAATCCCCGTATGAAGGTGGGAGAGATCATTGCCGCGCCATTGCGAGCCTATAAAGTGACTCCCCATATCAAGAAGCGTGTTCTGGAATTGATGGAGATGGTTGGACTGGATCCAGAGTATTATGATCGACTACCTCATGAATTTTCTGGAGGACAGCGGCAAAGAATCGGCATTGCCAGGGCAATAGCGTTGGAGCCGAAGTTGATTATCTGTGATGAGCCGGTCAGTGCGCTTGACGTATCCATTCAGGCGCAGATTATTAATTTATTGAAGGATTTGCAAAAGGAACTACAATTAACCTATATTTTTATTTCCCATGATTTGTCGGTCATGAAGCATATGGCTGATCAGATTGCTGTGATGTATTTGGGTAAAATTATGGAGGTTGCGTCAAAAGAACAATTTTACACGCATGCGAAGCACCCGTATTCAAACGCCTTGTTATCGGCGATTCCGTATTCGGACCCTAAAATAGAGAAGGAACGGGAACGAATAGTTTTATCTGGTGACTTGCCCTCCCCGATAAATCCGCCAACGGGCTGTGTTTTCCATACCCGATGCCCGCGTGCGCAGGATTATTGTAAGACCATAATTCCTCTAATGGAATGGAATGAAGATAGAAGGCAAGCAGTCGCCTGTTTTTACCCTGTACTTGAAAATGAAAAAACTAATTTCTGTTCTTAAAGCGTTTCTCAAAAAATAAACGATGGAAATCGTAATTACAAGGAGACAGTTAATCAATGAGCACAATCAAACATCTGGTGATATTTACTTTATATTCCGGTAAGGATACTACAGAGACAGAGCTCTTCCTGCAAAAAAGTAAAGAGGAATTATCAGTTATCACTGGCGTTGAGCAATTCGAAGTTTTTCGTCAGGTAAGTGACAAGAATGACTTTGACTATGGATTTTCCATGTTGTTTACTAATGAGCAAATGTATGATGCCTATAATAATAATCCCACACACATTAAGTATGTCGAGGAGTGTTGGAATAAAAAGGTCAGTCGTTTTCAGGAGATTGATCTGATTGTTTATCAGTAATCAAGAGAATCGAGAGGAGAATCATGGATATAAACCGAATTACTTCAATAGAAGCTTACATGATAGAAACGTTACGTCTAAATGGAGTAACCGATCAACAAATTTTTAGCCATGCGAAGCAAGAAAAAACGGATGCTTGGAACGAATTCAATACAAACTTTGATTTCAGGCAGTTAACTATCCTTGTTCAAGAAGATGAGCAGAAATTTCAATCCGTTCTACAGAACGGATATCAAGTTAAGTATCTTACCTTTCCAGGTCTGCAGCGATTATTGAAACTAAAATTCGACTTTGAATCTGATCGTGACTACTCGGTAACAGAGAAAGGAATCTATGGACTGCAGTTGGATGAGCCAACTAAAGCATTCGTAGAACAAATCCTGTCTCAGAATTGGAAGTTAGTAAAGGACAACAATAGAATCAGCATAGAAATGCTCTAAGAATGGAAACAAAGAAGCTGTCCCTAACTCCAAGTGGGTTAGCTTACCTAAGGAACGTTTCATCTGGAAACATAAAATGGCGGTGCATGGAGGTATTCCTGTACCGCCATTTCTGGTTTGTCTGCTTAAGCAAAACAATAGTTTACACCCAGCCACGCACTTCAAACCTGCTAATATCTCATTGCCACTTCTTTCATTTTTCCTTATGGTATGTGCTCTAACTTCATCATGATCCTAGTTGCTTTTACAGAGTATACGCACCGCTTTCTACAAAGGCTTATTCTTGAACTGCGACTGCTAGTTCACCCTCGAGTTTTGCGATAATGAAATTAAATTGCAGAATTCATATGTAGATTTGAAACCTGACACCAATGTATGCGCTTTCTATAGTAAATTGCCCCTCAAATTGTTATTATGAGATTGCAAAAGAAAGTACTTAAAACACGGGCAAGGCCATGTGAAGGAAAATTCACATGGCCTTGCCCGTGATTATTTGTAACGATTAAGATCAAAGCGACGAACTGCCAAGATAAAGGCAATTGTCAACTGTTGTTTGCAATCTTCATCAATAGCACCATTTCGTTTGGCGTATTTATTAATAGCTGGCTCATAACGGGCTATTAATGTGGCCTCTGCTTGTTTGTCACCTTTCTGTGCTAAATGGAGCAAATTAAAAACGCTATTCATGTTCTTCCTCCTTTATCGTCCAGATGTGAATGATAAGCACTAGATGATAAAAGGGAGGACTACGACAGGCAAACGACGCTTTATCTCTCCATGTTTCTTTTAAGCTTCATCAAAACGTTTGATTTCATTTTGGAAACAGCTTGTCTACTGGTTCCTAATAGCTGAGCAATTTGCTTGTCTGTTTTATCTTCGTAATACTTATAGTATAGAAGCCTTTGTTCCTTTGGTGTAAGATATGATAATTCAGGAATTTGAGAAAGAACAGGATCATGCTGCAGTTGCAGCATGTTGTGGTGATGAACTAAAAAATTGATATTGATCTCAAAAGTGACAGCATCCAGTGGGATCACATAAGCTGAATCACGTCTTAATTTTTCAAAATAGTCCTTTTGAGCGTGTTGGAGGCATGCTTTAACATAACTGCTAAATGCTCTTTCAATTGAATCTTTAACGCTAACTCCCAATTCCATAGGCTTCCATCTCCTCTCTGTAAATAAATGGGGAGTAGAGTCGAAAAAAGCAACCTTCAATAAATACAAAAAACGAAAGTTAAAAAGCACTTTAACAATAACAATCAAAGATAAAGGCTAGAAAGTGAAGAAGGTTTCCAAGAAGCTTGCAGGAGACTGACCTTATAGCGTGAAAATAAACTCCAACACACCAGTAAGACAAATCATTGATACGTTGGTAAAGTACATAGTGCACGCATTTATAATCAATCTGACTATCAAGTAAGACTGGGACTGGATCCCTTAATAATTGAGTTTCTTCGATAATGACCAGCAAGGTTGGCATGATAAATGAAGCCGCCTATTTCGTTTCATATGAAGAGATAATTGCTCGATTAATTATCCCTAATCACCTTCGTATAGTAAAAAAGGATGGCAACAAACAGCCATCCTTTTTTTGCTTTACCTATATCATCTGAACAATGTATAAATGATTGGAATACCATGTTAAAAACAATATAATCTATATGAATTTATTATAGTGAGATAAAAGAATAAATTAGTTGTAGTATCCCAATTTGAAGGAAAAGATTATGGATATAGGATTCCACTATGATCAGGTTATAAATATAGAATCCTTTCTTCTCAGTACAGAAGAAAAGGACAAGGCTATTGACAAGTTACCAGAGAATATTTGAACCTTCAGTAGATGCATAGTTTGTCATAGTGAAATCAATAACCACTTTTCCTTTGACCCTACCATTCATGACATCTTCAATTGCATCATTAATATCTGTAGCTGTATAGATTTTTTGGATTTTTACAGTTAACTGACCATTCTCTATGTACTTAGAAATGGTTTCTAATTCATTACGATTTGATAGTGTTAAGAATGAATTAAACGAAACATTACGACTATTTGCTCGTTTTCTCATTTTACGAGTGGCCATCTTTAATACTGTTTGTGTGACTTTACCCATTCCTGCTGCAACTGCATATGATGGCGTTGGTACATATGAAATTGTTGCAACACTTCCGCCTTCTTTAACAACATCAAAGGCATGTTTGAGATCTTCTTTACCAATCATATCAAAGACCGTATCAACGTTTTTCAATACTTCAAAGAATTTCTCAGTTTTGTAGTTAATAAATTCGATGTCCCCCAAATCCTTGAGAAATTCAATCCCCTCATCACTTGCTGTCGTATAAACCTTAGCTTTAGCTATCAAAGCAAGTTGAATCGCAACATGGCCTACGCCACCAGAACCCCCAAGAATTAGAACCGACTGATTTTCTTTTAAACCAATCCAATCAAATAGCCCTTGATATGCAGTTAATCCAACAAGTGGAACTGCAGCAGCTTCAGTTAATGTAAGATTACTCGGAATTTTTGCAATATCATTTTCACCGACAAGTACGAATTCTTGGAATGAACCAGGAATGTCCTGGGATGATCCAGTAATTGGGATACGCCCATACACTTTATCTCCTGGTTTAAACACATGGACTGACGATCCAACGGATTCGATAACACCTGAAAAATCATGACCCAAAGTTAATGGCATTTTATAGCGTAATATCATTTTTGCTGCTCCCGTACGAATTTTATAATCTACGGGGTTGACACTTGCTGCATGAACTCTCACAATAATCTTGTCATTTTGAAGTTTTGGCTTGTCTATGTCATTCAAAGTGAGTGGCTCATGTTCACCATAACTATTAATTTGATAAGCTTTCATTGTCATACCTCCAAATTTAATAATACTTGATTACTATTTTTTTAAACCCATTTTTTGGTATTTTCTATTTTCTTATAATATCTAACAGACCAATGTATCATCTATTGCTGATACATCAACCGCTTTTACAGAACATGGATTTTTTCGGTAATCAATCGACCATCTTGAATGACAAATTCACTATATTCTCCTTCAAGAATGCACCATGCTGTTCTGCTATTTTTTCATTAAAGAAAGGGGACTGCTTTTCGTTTACCAGCTATCCATTCGTCAGTAGTTGTAAAACCAATATTGATTTTCCCAGAACTTCAATAATTGCCAGATGGATTTTTCATTCTAAAAGCCCAGCAATACCCTGGCATACAGAAGCTATTAAACCGCCAGATTCATAAATCGTTTCGAGCAATCTCCTTGAAAGGCAGTACTTTGTGGAGAATCCCACATAACACCATGACCTCTAGTAAGGTGAATTGCCACATATTATTAAGGTTTATTTGGCGTGGATTCAATGAATTCGATAATGCTCTAATTTTAAAATCATCAGCTTCATATATGCTCATAATTGATTCATCAACATATTTCATTCCATGGGGATACTAATGGAACAAACCCTCCATCAGGTCTGACATAATCGACTTCGAAGCCTGTTTTTGTAACTTCTTCAACAAATTCTGTAGCTTCGCCAAGCCACAGAGCTGTTGCTTCCTTTGTCTTTATATAGAGAATTTCGGTTAAACTGCTATAGTTTTGATGTTGTATTAACACTTTAAATCATTATAAATCATTACCTGTCTGATAATTCTTTCAAAAGTTTCCTGATTCCAAATTTCAGGAACTGGGTAAGTGGGATTACCTTCTTTTTGCGCGCCCTGTGCTAATTTCAAAACATCTTCGTTTTTAATTTCTGGCAAACAATCGGGCATAAGCATGGATTCACGCAATTTTTCGATTTCATGTATAAATTTTTCTGATAAATCGCGATTATTATTGCCAATTAAGCCAATTGCCACTGCTAATTCCGCTAATCTTGATTCTGCACTTGAACCAAATTCTTTTAAAACAATCGGCAGAAGAACAGCGTTTGTCAGACCGTGTTGGGTATGGTAAAGGCCTCCAATACCATGTGAAATCGCATGGACATAGCCTACATAAGCATTAGTAAAAGCTACGCCAGCGTTATAGGAAGCAAGCAACATGTTTTCTCGTGCATTTAAGTCTTCGCCATATTCAAAAGTTCGATATAAATTAGAAAATATTAACTCAACGGCTTGCTTAGCACTTTTTTTTGAAGCCTTAGATCCAAAGTGATTTATATATGCTTCTACAGCATGTGTTAAGGCATCCATTCCCGAATTAGCCGTCATTGTTGGAGGAAGTCCTGCGAGTAACATGGGATCTAAAATAGCAAATTTAGGAATAATTGAGAGATCCATGATCGGATACTTACGTTGCTCTTCGATATCCGTTATCACGGCACCCGCAGATACTTCTGACCCCGAACCTGCTGTGGTAGGAACTGCAATCAATAGCGGAAGCTTTCTCATGATCTTCATTGTACCTGTGAGCTGATGTACTTGTTTATGAGGTTTAACTACTAATGCACCTGTTATTTTTGCTGTATCCATTACAGAACCACCGCCAATGGCAATGATTGCTTGACTCTTTGTTTTTCTATAATATGTTGCTGCTTTTTCTATTGTTTGAACGTCGGGATCTGGCAGTACTTCCGAAAAGATATTTGCTTTGATTCTATTATCTGACAGTAAGTTGAAAAAATCATTCAATGTTCCTCTCCGAACAAAGCCTCCTGTGGTAACGACTAGAACAGATTTTATTTGTTTTTCTAATAAAATATCTTTTATGGATAAAATGCTGTTAGGTCCAGTAATTACTTTTGGCATGAATAATATTTGGATTCTCTGAAAAATACTGACTAATGCTTGACGTGAGCGTATATAAAACTTTGTGAATCCTTTCATCACGTTTCACCTCCTTATTTCAATTGACAATTTGCCTCTAACATATGAATTAGTTCTTTCATCTGATCTACCGTTTTTTTCAAAGTTAGGATATAAAAGTCGGTCACACCTTCTTTTCGAATAGAAACAATACCGCTTTGTTTCAATAATTTCAAATGATGGGAGACAGCTGGTCGTGACAAGTTCATTTTATCTGTAATTGCGGATACAGACATACCGTTATCTCCTTTTTCTGCTAAAAAAAAGATGATTTCTTGTCTATTTTCATCATTTAAAACAGTAAATACAGGCAACATTTCTCTGAAAAGACTCAAATTTTTATATGTTATTGATTCATTCATGGGTGCTCCTCCAATCATAGTAGGTTTAAACGTTTAAACTAATTATAAATGGAAACATAAAGACATGTCAAGATTCTATCTTACGAAAGGTATTAAAACCATATTTAGTAGTTTCCAGATTAAAATGAATCTTACTAGCATGTTTTCTGTAAGAATTGCTTCATTCTCAAACTGAAATAATTAGTTTAAGTTCTTCATTCATACGTTCATCATAAGGAAATTGAATTTCTACAAAATACTCTAAAGCCCGAAAATAAATGTATTTATAACGGACAGGATAATAGAATTCTGTAAAGTATGGATTAGCAATTTTCTTGGCAGTAAGTATTATTGTCTTTATTGACTTTATCTATAATCTCGTTATATTTGTAAATGTATCCAATTTCCTTATCCTCCGCTAAATATTCCGAAACATAAGTTTGAATGAGCCACTCTTTTACTTATTAGTTGTTAAATCCTGGGCATATTTCAACCACCCTCTTCCAATTGATAAAAAAGATGATTGTAGGCATGAGGAAGGGTTGCAGATCAGGAAGCCATTTTTACGTTATTGGTGGGGAATTGTCTTCAAAGTTTGACGATCTTCTTCTTGTAATATCGAGATACAGATGTGAACCAATATCAGACCATCAGGTTCTCGCGGGCTTTCCGGACCAGATTCTACAGTAGGGAATTATGTCCTTGGGAAACAGGCCCTCCACAAGCCAATCCGTTTGAAGGAAGGGGTACTACGATATCCCTAGGATTTCATGATCCGCGTTCCAAGCACCGTCGAGGGAGTGTCCATAGCCAGCGGAAAATGCTCACCAAGTTGGTGACAAAGTTGGTTTGAGAGTAGGAGGGATAGATCCTTGTTCTCTCGTTAGCCAAAGGGATCTAAATTTGCTATGGGGGAACCGGCTTAAATGCATTGGTTCCAAACCAACTCAACATGATGGATGGCAAAACATGATTAGAGGATTTAGGAAAACTTCTACTTGGGACGATGAGGATACAGTACCGCCCCCTTGTTGTTTCTAGGAATTTCAACATTTGCAGCAGATATAAGCAAACAAAAAGTGGAAGTTTTAGGTTCAGGACTACGAGCATTTCATCCGGCTAATAATTTTGAAGATATTCGTCTTGGAAAGCCAAAGTTCTGAGGCAGAGACGATAGTGACACTCGTTGATGGAAGAGGATCAGATGCAGGCTATAAATTAATTATGAGTTCGAACGATTTCGAAATCGAGAAGAACATGTTTCAAATGCGTTTTGACTTGAAGCTGCCTCAAACTAAAGTAAGCAAGACGGTACAAGGGGTACTGCAAGGATCTTATATAGCGTTATTTATGTATAAGGCAACATCGGGAATATAAAAATGTCACAGCGTACTTCTATTTATGGAAGGAGGAAATTCCCTAACTGAAACTCCACAAAGTTATTATCTAACCGGTGAATGAACAGTACACGAATTGATGAAAATTTAATTATAAAACAAAAAATGTTTTACAAATTTAACCTACAAATCTGATCAAAGGGATGGAGGGGAGTGATTTCGCTTACATTTATTATTAATTCTGGCAATGAGGGAAGAAGTATTTGTTTTGGAGTTCAACGAGAAAAAGAAGATATTTGATCTTACTTGAAGATATAAATATATTGACTTTTTTAGAAATTCTCAAAATATAATCCATAATTCAGAAAAGAGTGATGATAAAACTGATAAAAGGCTGAAATTAAGAATATATTTGATAGTGTTTTCAAGTTGTAACAACAGAACTACCCTTTATACTGCAGCCCTATGAAAATGATAGGATAACTAGTCTAGAAGAAGTGTTGGGGGACAAAAAATTAACCCATTGAAAGTCGCTATTTTAGGTACAAACTCTTGTCTCGAGTCACTGATTACTATTCGTACAAGTTATCAAGCTTATTTAGATTCCGATAGGAAAACGAACTACATGATTATATTACTATACCGATTTTTGAAGTGAAATTAAATACAACCATTAAATCATTAAACCAACGGGAGACGTTAGTTCAATAGAAGACAAGCAAAGGTAGCCGATAAGAGATCAGCTGCCAACGCTTGATTCTATTAAACAAACAGTTATAATTATGTTTAGGTCATTAAACGAATGAACGGAAAGGAAGGATCGTATGAGCCAGCGAACCGAGCAAGTTTTACAACAATTCAAAGAATCCATCCCGCTGTTGGAAGTGCTAACCGATGAAAACCGTCAAGCTATTATTATGGTGCTGGCACAGAACAAATCGGGACTTAATGTAAACGCGATATCAGGCCATATGAATTTATCTAGGCCGGCTGTCTCCCATCATCTGAAGGTGCTGAAACAGGCTGGTTTTATTCAATCCGAGAAAAAGGGCGTAGAAAATTATTATATATTGACAGTCCGCAAACCGCTCGAACAAATCAAAACATTGATTACTTCCATAGAAGCAGAGTGCACTTGGCCTCAGTGATTACCCAAAGACTTAATTGGAAGCCAACAGAGAAGGTTTATTGACGCACATTTAGTTCATTTGTTTAAACCAATAATCATATTAGGAGTGATATTAAATGAAGGCTATAACGATTGAGAAATACGGGAAAGATGTTCCCATAGTTATGACTGAACAACCACTGCCTCATATCGGAAAACACGATGTGTTAGTGGAAATTCATGCAGCCAGCTTAAATCCAATCGACTATAAAATTAAGGAAGGGAAAGTAAAACTCCTGTTGAGTTACTCGTTCCCGCTAATCTTAGGCAATGACTTCTCCGGCGTTATAGTTAAGGTTGGGGCACGGGTGAGTGCATTTAAACCTGGTGATGAAGTCTATGGTAGACCACGCAAGAACCGTATCGGCACATTGGCGGAATACATTGCTGTACATGAGGAAGATATTTGGTTAAAGCCGCAGAATCTAAACTTTGAAGAAGCTGCATCTATTCCACTGGTCGGACTTACGACTTACCAAGCCTTTACCAATATTTTGCATCTCCAAAAGGGTCAAAAAATTCTGATTCACGCAGGTTCAGGGGGGGTGGGGACGTTCGCCATTCAACTGGCCAAATTGATGGGAGCTTTTGTTGCAACAACAGCAAGCGATAAAGGGTATGAGCTGGTCAAATCGATGGGCGCCGATCTGATCATTAATTATAAAAAAGAAAATTTTGAAGAAGTGCTTACTGGATATGACGCTGTTTTTGATACGCTAGGAGGGGCAGCTTTGGAAAAATCGTTCCGTGTCCTGAAGCCAGGTGGACAAATCGTATCCATCTCTGGCTTGCCAAACGCAAGATTTGGAAAAGAAACAAAGTTGGGTTGGATGAAAACGGCCATTTTGTCCATTGCTAGCCGTAAGATTACAGCACTTGAGAAGAAATACCATACAACCTATCATTTCCTTTTTATGAAACCGAGTGGAACACAATTAAAAGTCTTAAAAGAATTCATTGAAGGAGGCCACATTAAGCCCGTTATTGATAAGGTGTATCATATGGAAGAGACTGCGCAAGCGTTCTCGTACCTAGAAGGTGGAGGTGCCAAAGGAAAGGTGGTTATTAAAATAAAGTAACCCCTATGCTTACTGGCTACTTAAGCGAACGTTTTCACCATCTATCATTCTGGAAACTGCAGGTATTATTAAAAACAATGATTTTTACTCGAATGATTAGAAAATTCAAAAAAATAAGTTAAGTAACTCAACTTTCGCAGCTTGAAATCGGCAGGTACGCCTTGATGTAGTTGGGCAGAGCGGAGATCCAGTGCTGGAGTTGACTTTTAATCATGGCGGATAGTTTCTTGCCGACTTGATTGGCGATTTCGTTCATCAATTCCAGCAGTTGTTGTAAAGCGACCGCCCAGTCCAAGGTGCCAACTTCATCGCAAAGCAAATAAAACAGTCCACCGAGTGTTCGTTGATCCGTACTTTGCCGATGCTGCCAGGCCAGCAAAATATAGCGGGAAAAGACAATCGTTGTATGGCTAATGAGCAGATCGTAGGAGCGGCCTTGAAACTCTTTTTGCAGGCGCAGCAAGGATTTAGCGCATTTGAAAAAGACTTCGATGTCCCAGCGAAGTGCGTAGATTTGAATGATCTCCGGTGCCGTCAGCGTCAGATCCGTGGATAGAATAGCGAGCCACTCGTTTTTTTTGGAGCGATGGCGGGCAAAAACCACGACGACTGGAATACCGGGAACCAGTTCCGTATGAATCTGGCGCAAGATATTCCGGTGCTTCCCCTGGACGCTCGGGGCGGCTTGGTAAAGACCTTTGAGATCGACCTGCTTGCCATGAACGAGATACCGCTTGTTGTCGTTTTTCACCATGCCAATGACATGGAGACCCCGGTCTACAATCCGCCCGATTAGAGGGGCATGCGTGAACCAGCTATCCATGAGTACGTAAGCCGCAGAAACCCCGGAAGCGATGGCCCGAGCCAACAGTTCGGAGACCAGATGCGGGGCGGAAAGCAGCGCTTCTTTCCGTCGTTTGTAACCGCAGGAGCGCTTGTCGATTCCCGGATGTACACCGGTGATTCCGGCCTTCACGGAACTCAGCAAGGCGAAGTCCAAAGGAAGAAATGTATGGCCGTCCGACCAGCCCAAGGTCAGCATGCGAAACCCTTTGTAGTAAGCACCCGTTGCGTGATCCTTGAAACGAGCGAGCAGTTCCACAGCTTTGCTCCGATTTCGCTCGAACATGGAATCGTCCACAATGAACACGGAGGTTCGCGTGACGGAAGTCAGGGTTTCGACTCGCTGCACAGTGTCACTGCTAAGCGAAGTCAAGAAGCGCCGCCAAGCAAAGCCGCTATGATTGAGAAAACGATAGACGGCATCTTTGCCGGGAAAGGCTTCACCTTTGGCACTTTCTAGCAGGCGAAACCAGTTTTTCTGAAGGAAGAGTAGCACGAAAACGAGCATGAACAGATGGGAGCAGGTATAGCCAAAAGCTTTTTTGAAACCTGATTTTCTTAGGTGCTTCAGTACAGCAAGCTCCTGAAAGGCCGGTCTCATTTCAGGTGGGAGTTGATCTAAAGAAGACTTTTGCTTTATCATAGGGAGGACACCTCTTCTGTGGTTTAGTGGATCTTCGGCAATCTCACTTTACTAAACGAAGTGGTGTTTTTCTATGTTGGCAAGACCCTTACTTAAACAGGCTCCAACTTAACCCAGGATTGGGGGCATCTCGATTTTGACTCTGCGAAAGTTGAGTCACTAACTAGAATATATTCAGCCCATAAAAATACTCTTATTGAACCCATCCCCTATTCCGTAACTTCGTAATCCTTCACAAATACGGATAAATTCGGTTTCGTCTTCACGAATTCCCCCAAAAAGAGGTTCAGGTACCGAATCACTTCATCTGGTTCGATCCCCCTCAGCTCTTGAATGAGCTGACCGCGAACCGCCATCCGATGTAACAGGCTGAACAGGGTTTGAGAGATCATCCAAGCCAACAGATCTGAATCGAACTCGCTATGTATGGAACCATCTTTCTGGCCTTCCATCACAATCGAGCGGATGTCGTTGAAGTCATTTTGAGTGTCCTCCTTATAATTCAATATGAATTCCTTGGAAGGAAAGTTCACCCGATAGTGATGATCAAATAGGGCCAGAAACCGAATCTCCTCTAATTGATTTCGATACGTAGCCACAATCCCATGTAGCAGCGCCGACAGTTTCTCCGCACCGGTATTTCCCGACAACATATACTTATTATTCTCGTCGATCCATCCTCTCAAAATTCGAATTTGAAGCTCGTAGATGATATCATGTATGGAACTAAAATATTTGTAGACGGTCACCCGGCTCAGACCTGACTCTGACGCAACAGCTCCGAGCGTAACCCCGTTCCAGTCCTTCTCTAGCAGCAGCCTCTTGGCGGACTCAAGAATCAATTCCCTGTGTCTATTCCGAACTACTTCCATCTCTTCATTCCATCTATTCAAACCAAATCTCCTCCAATGGCAGTCGCGTGATTAATCCAATTATAGTGATTTTAATTTAAGATGAAAAGCAATTCGATAAAAAAGTGAACAGATAATAAATACTCTTTACATGGAGTAAAGTACGTTGTATGATATAGAAAATATTCGAAAGGGCTTGTTTCCTGATAAATACCTACTACTCGCATTGGAATACATGTCTACCGGACAACTGGAGACACCCTTCCCCCGTTTCGCTCCACCGAGATCGATGCATAAGGATGGTGTTTCCATTTTGATGGGTACAAGGCAGAGAAACATTTCTTTCAGTAGGAGGAGAGTCATGGCTTCAGCAGCCCTGCACATTCAAAATTTAAACAAAGGCTTCCATACCAATGGCAACGTCACACACGTATTGAACCGAATTGGTTTAACGATCAATGAAAACGAGTTTATTACCTTTATCGGACCTAGCGGATGCGGCAAGAGCACCTTGCTAAGAATTGTCGCCGGTCTTGATCAAGCTTATGACGGAACGGTCGAGATCAACGGCAAACAAGTAACAGGCCCCTCCAGGGACAAAGGGTTTATATTCCAAGAGCATCGGTTATTTCCTTGGCTTACGGTTGAAGAGAATCTCGCTGCAGACTATAACCTGAAGGACCCGAAAGTCCGAACGAAGGTATCGGAACTTATCAAGACCGTCAGGCTGACCGGTTTCGAGAAGGCTTACCCTAAGCAGCTGTCAGGCGGAATGGCTCAACGCGTAGCCATCGCCAGAGCCTTGCTTCGCAACCCCCAAGTATTGCTGTTGGATGAACCCTTCGGCGCGTTGGATGCGTTCACCCGAAGCCACTTACAGGAAGTATTGTTGGACGTCTGGCGGGAAAATCAAACAACCGTGCTGTTCGTGACTCACGATATCGATGAAGCAGTTTTCCTTTCCAACAAGGTGGTCGTGCTGGATGCCAGACCTGGAACGGTCAAAGCAACTTTCCAAATTGATCTTCCCTATCCGAGAAACCGGACCAACCACAGCTTTCAGCAATATAGACTCGGCATTCTCGAAGCCCTGGAGGCTCCGAGGCAAACCGATAATGATTGGGAAATCTAGTTTGGCGTTTATGAAATAGGAAGAGTGAGGAGCACAAATGGAGAACAACGGGAAACTACTGGCGTCAAATCCGCAAAGTCAACAAACTGCAATCGGCATTTTCAAAAAGAGATCTCTGAGCAAGACCATTCGAGGAATTCTGCTACCCCTCATCGTTCTGTTGAGCTGGCAGCTAGCGAGTATGCAGGGTCTCATCTCGGATCAGTTATTTCCTGCACCGCTGACGATTCTGGATGAATTCTTCCACCTCATCCGAACTGGCGAATTATTCCCACATTTGAAGATAAGCTTTATCCGGGCCGCGTTAGGCTTCCTGATAGGTGGGGGAGCAGGGCTCTTGCTGGGCATCCTCGTCGGGATGTTCCGCAAGATCGAGGAGACGGTCGATCCGTCGGTTCAAATGCTACGCACCATTCCGCTCTTGGCAGTAACTCCACTGTTCATTTTGTGGTTCGGATTCGGGGAGCTGTCCAAGGTTCTGCTAATCTCACTTGGCTCTTTCTTTCCGATGTACGTGAATACGTTTCTAGGCGTTCGGAATGTCGATGCCAAGTTAATCGAAGTGTCCCGGGTGCTGGAATTCAGCCGTCTGAAGCAAGTCACCCGACTGATTCTCCCCAGCGCATTGCCGAATGTGCTGTTGGGCTTGCGGCTATCGCTTAGCGTCGCTTGGCTTGTTCTCGTCGTGGCCGAGCTGATGGGGGCAGATGAAGGTATCGGCTATCTCATCCAGGATGCCCGCTCGTTCATGCAGACAGATGTCGTGTTCGTCGGAATCGGGATATTCGCCGCGATAGGTAAACTGTCAGACTCCATCGTCAAATGGTTTGAGGACCGACTGTTGAGGTGGCGGGACAGCTATCGAGGGTAACCATGCCAACTATCAAGCTGATAAGCAATAAAAACATATTAATTTAAAAGGGGAAAACCTCATCATGTTTAAAAAATTATCAATTTTATCATTGATTACCGCATTAATCTTCGCCCTGTTGACTGCTTGCGGAAATTCGGAGGAGACGAATTCAAGCTCCTCAAGTGAGCCCTATACGATCCAGATCGCCAACTTGGGCAGTACCGTATTGCAACTGGCGAAGCAGAAGGGCTGGTTCGAAGAGGAGTTTGCCAAGGTAAACGCCAAAGTCGAATGGACCACTTTCCAATCGGGAACTCCTATTGTCGAAGCTTTGGCGTCCAAACGAGCCGATCTCGGAAACATTGGTGAAGGGGCTGCCTTAACAGCCATCGGCGGTAAAGTCGATATCAAGTTGATCTCGTTGCAGTCGGATGGATTGAAGGGCATAAGCGAGATTATTGTACCTAAAGGAAGCAACATTAAGCAGTTATCCGATCTGAAGGGTAAGCAGATCGGCGTAGGCCAAGGGACCTCGAATCATGTGTTCCTCGTCAAGGCGTTGAAGACCGTAGGCCTGACGAAGACCGATGTCAATCTCATCAACCTTCAGGTGCCTGATGCACAACCCGCCTTCGAGAGCGGCCAGTTGGATGCTTGGGTTGCTCCGGACCCATTTGCTAATGTAGAGATCAACAAGAATGGCGCCATCAGTATCGCTGCTGGTAACTCGTTAAACATCGGCTCACCAATGCTCTTTTTTACGCGCGGTGATTTTGCCAAGAAGCACCCGGAAGCGCCTGAAATCTTTTTACGGATCGTTGAGAAGGCGACCGTCTATCAGAAGGAACATTTCGATGAGACGATTCAAATCAACGCGGACGCAACCAAAAAGGATTCTGCCCTCCTGAAACTGACTATTAATAATTGGCAGGATCAAAATTCGGCTATTTCGGAACAAACAACCAAAGAGCTTCAATTGTCGGCGGATACGCTACTGGAACTCGGTTACTTAAAGGAGAAGATCGATGTGGCGTCTTACGTTGATTCCTCCTACCTGGAGCGAGTGAAACCATAAACCGAGCTTGGCTTGGAGTTCTATTATTGAATAAAACAAAAGGTGAGGTAAAAATATGAAAACAAATGAATTTGAAGTGAACAAAAATATTGAAGGATTACACCCGTTAGCAACACGGGATCAAGAATACCTGGACAAGTTAAGTATAGATATATATAAAGACTTGGAATATGCTTCAGTAAAACAAAGAATTTGGGATGCATTTTCAGATGCCTATAATGGTCCATTGACTTCCGAAGCTGAGGATCGCCTACATGTAGCAATAGAGGAGCTCGTTTTCAGTACCGTTCAAAAAGCGGTTAACAATGACCCTTATAATCCCTATGTTTATTCATTAATCGCTCCTCCGCGCAATTGGTTTGGACTCCAAGTACCCGGCGGTCGATTTGCTTATGATAACCCAGATGCCATTTATAGGACAATTCCTATAGATGTAGATTCGAAATATATTATTCATGGACAATGTTCTGAAGTTAGAGCAACAGATATCATTTTTTCTTTGTTAAAAAGCCCCCATGATCACAGTACTATTTCATTCCTGGATGGTGAGAGCCTGCTAGTTAATCAGGATGGCAGTTTTACAATCACAGTGGACAGCGAACCAGCAAATGGCCGTCCCAACCATATCCAATCAACAAACGAGGCCAAACAATTATTTATTCGAGACGTATTCGGGAATTGGTTTAATGAGACTGCAAATGCTCTTACGGTTGAACGGATTTCGGAAAATGACCTTCGCAAGCCTCGAACCCGTTCCACGATCGTTGAGGAGATTTATGAGAGTTTTCCTGTCGTTATCAATAGTTATAGCGAATTTTTAAAAAGAGCAACTTATTCGACTCCTATAAATACATTGTCCAACCCTATTCTATCTTCAACGATTGGTGCTTTAATTACTCAAACAAGTTCCTTTGGACATTTTAAACTATTAGATGATGAAGCATTGGTTGTCACTGTCGAGCTAGGCGGGGCAGGTTACTTCATCCTGCCTGTAACGGATCCGTGGATGATTTCAGTGGATTCGGTGTCTCACCAGTCTAGCTTAAATAACCTTCAATCCATTCCTAATGATGACGGAACCTATACTTTCGTTATTTCAGCCTATGATCCCGGAGTGCATAACTGGATTGATACTGCAGGTCTACATGAAGGTACGATTATGGCTAGGTGGCAGAAAATATCGAATGATACCAAAGCAAAAGAGCCATCAATTCATACACAAGTCGTAAAATTGGAGCAGTTCCATAGATTACTTCCCGAAAAAAATCTCGGGGTAACATCTCAGGAACGCATGCAACAGTTGTTACACCGCAGAGATGGCTATGCTCGCCGTACAACAGAAATATGAGTAGTTTGCATCAAGGGTGCGATAAGAAGGAAAGGTCCTCCTAAGCGGAGGGCCTTTTAATATGAGAACGAATCATTCGGAAGGTATTCCTGCTTTATTCGTAGAAGATACCAGCTCTATCACCGAAGCGGAAAAGTATCGCTGGTCGATCGTCTTTCATTCCTTCGTGTCCGAATCCATTCGCACTAATGAGATGATGAGTGAGTGTCCGGCAGCGCCACTGTGGCTTGGCATTCAGAAAGCTTAATATAGTCAGCACGTGATCCCCCCCAATTTATGGTACGGTTCACCGCGAATGATCTTAAACTATCTGCCCGTTAGTTGAACAGCCTGCCGAATTACGCCGGCAGGCTGTATTTGTTATGGTATCGGTTGCAATAGGTAAGCGTTTGATGTAATCTCCGGCTTTTCCCCTGCCTCA
>RCUU01000289.1_pt1 | contig 28823 bp, 27 predicted proteins | sample 2166211 | NCBI WGS metagenome assembly RCUU01 (sample SAMN09932620, study PRJNA488358) | compost metagenome | feature: garden; material: soil; isolation source: compost soil in phenylacetic acid-enriched culture | place: Germany: Experimental Botanical Garden Goettingen | collected 2016-01-27
TACTACAACCACGCTACTACAACTACGCTACTACAACCACACTACTGGCCCTCCTTACTTAGCAACTTTGCCATAGCCAACAAAGTCCCGTCCGAAATCTCGGACGGGACTTTTGCTTGTTAACCCTACTATCCCTATTAATCCTGTGAAGCGAGCGTCATTTCACCCAGCTTATTTGTGACGGAGCCGACCTCTTCCATTTCCTGATGAACGGAAATTATGCGGCTATTTTGTTCCTCGATTGAGGAAAGGATTTGTTCAGTTGTAGCTGAATGCTCCTCTGTAATTGAGGCGATTTCAGCGATCTGGTCGCGGATGCCGATGAACTGAGCGATCATGATATTCATATGTACGGATTCATTACGAATGTGGCTGCTAATGCCGTCGAATCTATTCTTGATGTCATGGAAGCTATTACGGAAGCTTTCAACAATTTGATAGCCTTGTTTTGAGGCAGCATGTCCCTTCTGTACATCGGAAAGAGCGTCTTGGCTATTTTGAGTCACATCCTCCACAATCGTCTGAATTCGTCCGGTCAAATCGCTTGTCGTGGCAGCAAGCTTGCGGATTTCGGAAGCGACAACAGCGAAGCCCTTCCCTGCTTCTCCGGCTCTCGCAGATTCAATGGCGGCATTAAGGGAAAGCAGGTTTGTCTGGGTTGAAATATTCGAAATGGAGAGCAGAATTTCACTTACTTGCTCCAGTCGTTCGTTCATGTGAGTCACCGTATCAAGAGCAGATTGAATCGCTCCTTGTACGACCGAGATTTGCCCTGACAGCTCCTTTACTCCATCGGCGCTTGTGCTGACAAGCTCGCTGACCTCGATGGAATCGTCCAGAGTTGTCTTTGAGCGGTCATGAACCTGATGCACGAGCCTGTCTATTTCGACGATAGATGCGTTAATATCGTTCAGGCTGGATGCTTCCTGCTCGATTCCCCGCGCAATTTCCTGTACAGCAAGAACAACAGTACCGCTGATTTCCCGGGTTCCCGTGATGTTAAGGTTGCTGCTCGTCACGCTGTCATTCAAGCTGCGGGTATAAGTGCGGATATCCTGCATGTGTTGGTTCAATGTATCGTAAAGGCTTAATGCTTCCTTTTCTCTTCGTACGCTATCATCGATGAGTCCGTTCCCCCACTTGGTCAGGAAATACAAATAAACAACAGCACTATCGAGAAATGCTATTCGCAGAATGAAGTCGGATAGCTCCCAGTTTGGGCCCATGAGGGAAGCAGGGTTTATGATGAAAGCAGTAATTAGAAGCAAATTCAGTAAAGCTGAGTATGTAATTAAAATATCTCTTCGAAAATACATCGCCGATGATACGATCGTGACAGGGAACACCAGAAAGAAACGAAATGCACCATGCTCGTAGAACAGCAATGTAAGGGCAATAACTGTTGGAGCAAGGGGAATTAAGGAGCCGATGACGATTTCGGGCAATAACCGTTTTAAATGAGCCAGATATATGCCAGTTCCAATTAAGCAGGTGATGATCATGACGATAGAAATTCGAAAGCCGATTTCCCGTCCATGCATAAGTGGCGCTTCAATGGCAAAAACCAAAGAGCACACGAGCAATATGAAAAAGTTGATTCTAGTAACATGATTGAAGCTGAATTTCCCCTGCAACTTCATGGAATAACATCCTTTCTCAGAACGTGTCATTTTCACAACTATTCATAGAAACAATATAGGAAATGGTAAAGAATCTTGTCAATGGCATTTGTCCTTTCAAACTAATCTGTTGAGTCTGTTAGCGGAGGTATGCAGCTTGTAATCCAAATCATTGCCGGTAATCCCTTTACGTCTTAATATGATTAGAAAAAGGTGCACAGTGAATGGGGGCCAGGCGATTGAATGCGAACCGGAAATATCAGATTGTCATTCATGGACTGACTAGCAACAATGTGTCAAAGACATGCAAGGAGTTCGGAATTTCCAGAACGCTGTACTACCGTTGGTATAACGCTTATATGAAGCAGGGGATGGAAGGGCTGGGCAAGAAGGCCCGAACTCCTGTTATGCCCAATCAAGTCGACGGCAAGACGGAAAAAATGATATTACAATATGTCGCCCGGTTTCCTCAAGATGGGCCAAGGCGTATTTGCTATGAATTGAGCGATGAAGGAGTACAGGTGGGAGAGTCAGGAATTTATAATGTACTGCGCAGACATGGGCTGAGTAAAAGAGAAGAGAGGGAGAGATACGCCAAGGAGCTTAAAGTGAGAAAACGGACAAGCTTTAATAAAGAAAGCTCCTACGGAAGTAATGGGGGTAACGGCAGTAGAGGCAGTAACGGCAATAATACTAGTAATAGGGATAATGTTAATAATGTTAATAATGTTAATAATGTTAATAATGGCAGTAATGGCAGTAATGGCAGTAATGGCAATAATAGTAGTAATAGAGATAATGGCAGTAGTGTTAGTAGTAAAAGTAGTTATGGCAGTGGCAACAGTGGCAGCAATGGCAGTTATGGCTCTGCTGGCAACAGTAGCAGCAATGGCAGCAGTGGAAAGCAAAACAGGTCATTGGACTACCAAATGCAAAATCCAGGCCATGCGCGACCAGGCTATATTTGTTATCAGACCATTCAATATATGGGCAAGCTTCCGAGGATCGGAGCAGTATACCAGTACGTCACATTAGATTCCTATTCGCGATTAGCATTGGTCAAGCTGTACAATCAGAGGTCAACCGCACACCTGATCGAGTTCATGCAGATGAAAATCACACCGCTCCTACGGGCATTTCATTTGAAAATCGACAATCTGATCACGAATAAAAGCCAGGAATTCTCGACGGCCTGGGAGCGGGGAACTCATAAGTATACGGATTATTTACATAAGCAGCAAATCAATCATGTCTCGTATCGTGCAGATCATCCGGAGGTGTTCCAGCCTCTTGATGAATTTACTGCTATTCTGACCCGTGAGTTTTATCGTCCGATGTTGAAGGAAGGGGAAGTTGACTCATTTGAGAGGCTCGAGCAGAGATTGAATGAATATATCAACTATTATAATTATCTCCGTCCTCATGAGGATGGAGTCAATCAAGGCAAAATCCCATCGGATATCGTGCTGGATTTCCGTGGGGAACAGGGGCCGCTGCCACTTTGGTTGTACACAAGGAGATGATTTCATGATCATAAACCGGGAGCACCACATCGGTATTGTAGGTGCGGGCATTTCTGGAGTCACCTTAGCGCATGAGCTGGGCAAAAAAGGCTATCGCAATGTGACAATTTTGGAAAAGGGAGATCGTGTAGGCGGTAAATGCCACTCGATTGAATACAAAGGGAAAACCTATGAAATGGGTGCATTAATCGGATTGCCATCCTATAGCAACACGATGGAGCTAATGGAGCAATACGGTATGCGGGATAAGGGCCCTTTGCTGGAACGTGGCTTTTTTAATCTGGACGGACACAGGGTATCACAAATTCCCGTAGAAATGATGCCGGAGTTCGCCCGGGAATTCAAGCGACTGCCGGAGCTGCTGGGAAGCTATGATTCGATTAATACTCCGGGATTTGCTGACATTCCTCAAGAACTGTGTGTGCCTTTTGCAGATTGGTGCGATGATCACGGGATCTATGTCATAAAACAGGTGTTTATGCATTACTTCAGTGCATTTGGCTTTGGGAGCATCTATGAGATTTCTGCAGCCTATGTGATGAAGCTGCTTAATTTTGATAATCTGACCTCCTTTATTGAGATTACCCATATGATCAGTTGGCCTAAAGGTGTGACAGAGCTGGTAAAACGAATAAGCGATCAAGCAAATGATCTAAGGCTTACCTGCGAGGTTATTCGTATGGATAAGGAAGAATCGGGCAAAGTACGAGTGCTGACGAATCAAGGAGTTATGTATTTTGACAAGGTGATTTATACAGCTCCTTTGCGTGAATTGCCGGATAAGGCAGATTTGATTCCGGAGGATCGGAAGCTACTTGAAAATATCGTTTATGAACGATTTCGTGTATACGCTTACAGAGTGGAAAACATGCCAAAGGTATACGGCTATATTCCAGGAAACATGGGTCCGGACCGCAAAGGCAACATGATGGCATGGTACTACAGGTGGGCTGACATCGCAGAGAATGATCTGATTACGATATACGTTGCAGAAAATGAAAGCTTCTCTGATTCGGAGACGAGGGACCATGTTGAAGCAACACTTGCCAGCCTTGGCGGGCAGAACATTCGGCTCTATATGATGAAACGGTGGAATCATTTTCCCCATGTGAGCTCTGGCGCTTTGAAGGATGGATTCTATACGAAGCTTGAACGTGCGCAAGGTAAATATGGAATCTATTTTGCGGGAGAGGTTATGAACTTTCCAACGTTAGAAAACTGTATAGTCTATGCTAAAGCTTTGGTAGATCGATATTTTTAATTATTTTACTTTGAAGAAGTGTTTACAGTTAAAAGAGATGAACTCCGCTGTTCATGTGGAATTATCGACATTACATGACATGTTCACAATTTGTAAACCTATCTTGGCAGAAGAGTCTGAAAAGCTTGATATAACAAGATTTTTGTGGATTTGAAGCCTTCTGGATAACACGATATATTCAAGGCATAGATTAGAACAACAATTTATTGTTAAAGGGAGGGGTAAGTATGTTTTTATTTGAGGCGATGCCATGGTATTCTGTCGTGATGTGGTTTGTCGTGCTCGGCGGCTTAATGCTTGTTAATGAATTGGCGCGAATGAGTAAATGGGTATCTCTGGCGCTCTTTCTGGTGCTGCCGATTGTGCTGACAATTGCGGTATGGCCGAACACGGCTGGAGAAGGCTCAAGCGTAGGGACATGGTTCCATTGGGTTAAAGTCTATTCGGCATTGGCAGGCTGTTTAGGATTTATGGCACTAAGATACATAAAAGGCTGGGATAAAAACAAGTATGTATTAATGTTCCCGGCAATTATTCTCGCTGTTAACATTCTTGAGGCAGTAATTCGGGATTTCCAGGTATACAGCCTAAATGGAATCGTTGATGGTGTAATGATGATCGGCGGACCCTGGAATATTATGAACGGGATCGCGGGATTGTTGAACATTATCACTATTTCCGGTTGGATGGGAATTGTAGTCAGTAAGGATCGGTCAAAAGATATGCTGTGGCCGGACCAGCTCTGGTTCTGGATTATCGCTTATGATATTTGGAACTTTGCTTATGTATACAACTGTGTATCAGATCATTCGTTTTACGCAGGTGCGGCACTGCTGGTTTCTTGTACAATTCCGGCATTCTTCTTCAAGAAAGGTGCATGGCTGCAGCATCGTGCTCAAACATTGGCGATATGGATGATGTTTACGATGTCGTTCCCGATGTTTGTAGGAGAATCCAAATTCGCCGTCCAGTCTTCACACAGTGAAACAGCGTTATGGGTAGTAAGCGCTTTGTCTCTGGCAGCGAATATTGCAGTGTTTGTATATCATATCTACAAAATTACTAAACACAAACGTAATCCGCTCAAAGTGGAGGTTTATACAGATCTGAAAGCCTATAAAGCAATCGCTGAGCAAAACTAAATCGTCGATAGCAGCATAAACGCAGATCCGCATGACAGTTAAGGGGGGCTGCTCCTGAGTAGCAATGACTACTTTCGGAGCGGCTCTTTAATTTGCTTATAAGTCTCTGTATTTATTGACAATGATAATCATTATCACTTATAGTCGACTTAGATTATTTTTTATTAGAGGAGACTATTTATGAATAAATTTATTATTGTCTATGCCAGTCTGACGGGAAATACGGAGGAAATGGCAGAGCTGATTGCTGAAGGCATACGTTCTGCCGGAGCAGCCGCGGATTTAAAGGTTGTAGATGAATGCAATGCGGTCATATTGAAAAACTATGATGCTTTTATATTAGGGACTTACACATGGGGCGATGGGGAGCTGCCTGATGAATTCATTGATTTTGTGGAGGAGATGGAGGAGCTTGAGCTTAAAGGTGTCTTAACCTCTGTTTTCGGAAGCGGCGATACGACTTACCGGCTGTTCTGCGGTGCAGTGGATGAGCTGGAGGAGAAGCTGCAAGGCTGGGGGGCTATGATCGCCCAGGAAAGCTTAAAGGTAGAGTTCGGGCCAACGAAGGAGGAGCAGCAGCTGTGCAGGGAATTTGGAGCGAAAATAGTAGCCCGACTGGGTGCGGTGAATGAAAACAATGCTGGAAACCATATATGATTACGAGGTTGAGGAGTGGATTCACAGCGGTTTGCCTCTTGGGACCAGTCCTTCTTACAAGCAGTTAACCTGGCGCCAGCACGTGCAGTGTGCGGTTGGGCATATCATTAACGATTATTATTCCAGTCCTCCCGAGGAGAGAGCGCAGACATCAGTACATATGCTTGTCGAACGGCGTTGGCCGAAAAGGCAAGATGTTTTTCTGAGCGGTCTGCACTATTGGAAAGTATATGACAGAGTGGCGGAACAGTTGACTAGCATTTTTGATATTCTGGATCATACAGCATATCCGGTTGCTCTCTATGAACAATGGAATACCCATGTGGAGGAATTAAAGATAGACCTGACTATGATTTTTCAGGCTGTATGGGAGAGCCAAGAGAAAGCAGGGCAGTTTACGATTCAAAAGTTTATGGTTGATGAGGACATGGAAGTGATTAAAGCTTTTGTTTTTATGACGAATGTATTTTGGCACTCGGTTTATGGTGAACCACCGGACAGTATTGAAATATACACATTGATGAGTGGACGGAGATACAGCTTTACTAGAGAAAATCTATGCTACCGTGAATCTTTGGATTATGTGTACTTGTTGTCCAAAACGGCCGACTATGCCAGCTTTGCCGGCTGCAATAGTTGATGAATAGTTTATTTATCAAGGAAGGCCGCAAATTGCTCCAGAGTCCCAAAGCGGTTGATTTCAACGCCTTTATCTCTTAAGCAGGCCTCAAGCTGAGAATCAAGGCGTTTCACAGCTTTGCTTAGTGGCGATAAATCTTCGGGATCAAGAAGGGCAACCAGATCAGGGAATGCCAGACTATTGTATACGTCCTGATAATCCAGTGATATTCCTAATGAGATTGGCCAATGTCCTTTTTCAGCAAGCGTTTTATCTCAGCTGCGAATAATAAATAGTACTGGAAAAAAATAATAAGCTGTGATGCAATGTTTGTCAATAGACTACAAATGCATCATTTTGAAACACGCCAAGAGAGCAGATTTAGGTTGAAAAAATTATGAATGGTATGCTTGCAGCAATTCTTTAAGCGATCCCTGAATGTCGCCATGAAACACACCGCCATGATAACAGACGAGATGCTCAATATCGTATTCAAGCAGCTGCTGAACGGAACGCACAGCCTCAGCCAGATCCCATGCAAATTGTGGATTAGCAATATTGAGCTGTCCGTCCTCAATGACGACGACATCACCTGCGATCAACGTTTTGCTTGCTGGAAGATAGAGCGATATATGACCAGGGACATGACCTGGGGTGTGGATAATCTCGATGCCGCCGCACCAGGGCAAATGTTCGCCACTGAAGACCGTTCGATCAACAGAGACAGGCTTAATCGATTGCAGGAAGGCAATGAATTGCTGAATGCCAGGCTTCTCTTCAGCAGGCAAAGCGTCAAATGTTGATTCCGCCTGCCGAATGCGTACAGCCTTTTGGCTTCCGTCAACATAAGGGGCCTCCAACTCATGCGCTATGATTTCAATTTGCGGATACATCTGCTTTAAGGCAGCGAGCGGCCCAACATGATCCATATCATGATGTGTCACGATGAGTCTGGTGATTGAATCCAGACTGATGTTGTACTGGCCGGCAGCTTCTTCAAGGAGTGGAATGAAGTCTGGATAACCACAATCAACTAGAATCGTGTCATGCTCATCCTTAAGGAGAACAGGGGTAATCGTTTGCTTTTGGCTGTTGAATTCAAATTCAATATCAAGAGGGTATAAATGGTTCATAACGTCTCCTTATTGGTGATTTATATATTTCTTATTTTGGATAATAAGAGAATCCGGGATATTTTACAACAGGCCATTTTTCTTTTCTTAAAGCACTCATTAGCTCAGATCCTGCGTTAAGGTTGCTTTGAACCAGCTCGGCAGGGGTAAGCGCCATCCATTGATTAAGGGATACATCCTCAAACCGGGCGCTTTTAAACATTTCGAGAAACCATAACGACTGGGTGCCGGTATTTTGAATATAATGTCCGAATGCAAAAGGGACGTAGCCCACATCTCCAGCCCGATAGTCAAAGGTTCTGGCGGCACCATTGCCGGCAAATACGGTCATGCGGCCTTGACCCGTTAGATAATACTGCCATTCGTCGTTATTTGGATGCCAGTGCAGCTCGCGCATCGCGCCGGGTTCAATTTCTACAAGTGCTGCTGCAATCGTCCTGGAGATTGGGAAATTAGAAGAGTCTACAATCCTTACGCTGCCGCCGGGTGTTTTGAGGGGAGGTTGAGCAAGCAGCTGGTGCTTGAAGCTTTGAGGAATAGTCCCATAGGGGGATTGAACCTTCTGGGCTTCAATAGCTCCAGGTACTTTATCCTGATAAATGTAAACCTGCTGCGGAGGAATATGGTTGAAAGCATCAGCAGATACTCCGAAATTGGCCGAAAGAACATCCTTTGGGGTATGTGCGAACCAATCAGAAATGGAAAGTGTATTGAGGTCCGAGAAATGGCCGTCATCAAAGACGAGCAGAAACTCGCAGCCATCCTCCAGACCTTGTATGGAATGGGGAATACCCGGTGGAAAATACCACAAATCACCGGGACCAATGTCGGCAATAAAGTTATGTCCGTTTTGATCGACTGCTGTTATTCGGGCATGACCGAGCAGCATATAAGACCATTCTGCCTGCTGATGCCAATGCAGCTCGCGAACACCGCCGGGTGTCAGGCTCATATTAACGCCCGCAAGCGTGGTTGCGATAGGCAGCTCGCGCACCGTGATTTCCCGGGACCATCCTCCTTGATTCAGCTGCATATGGGTATCGGAGAAGGAGAACCTCAAATTCGGAATAAGCCCGGAATCGGTAACCGGAGGAACCAGCATATCCGGATTTTGCTTGTCTCGCATAACATCTCTAGGGCCCTTATCAACCGCACCTGCTCCGTCATTGCGAATCGGCTGCGGGATGTGTTCTTGTCCCATCGTGCTCACCTCTTTTATGGTAAAAAGTCAGATGAGAAATAGATATGACGATGGAACTTGGCATATTCGCGAGTTAGCAGCTGAGGTGTGATAACTGGTGCTTCAGGGCAATGTTTGATGGATACCGTATCTAGCCTTTGTTTTTTGGAGCTTTGAGCCATTTATTACGGAATAGCAGGCTAAGGTAAAATATGAGAGGCATCAGCACCCCGACGAGAAAGACAAAAGCAACCCAGGCCGTAGTATCAAACTTTTCCTCAAAGGCGGCATTTGGATAAACATCAACAGAAATGATTAGCATCAAAAAGCCTAAAGGCAGCAAGATTGCTTTTTCATTGCTTAGCTTGATTAATACTGACAGGCCAGAAACAGCCGAATAGAAATAAATTGTCATTTTCACGAAGGTGGTGATAAGCCACATACTGGCAACCATAACTTCGATCCGTTCCAAAAATCTGCCGATTGAGATTTTTTGGGCTAAATGATATACAGGGTATTCCTGAAGAGCGGTCACGCTATAGCCTAAAACCAGAATAGTTGCAGCAACAATAATGAAGGATAGAAGGCCACCTGTTATAACGGATTTAATCAGGGCCGAAGGGCGGTAATTGGATACACTTGGATGAATCATGAGAAAGGTGACAAGGGGCATAAAAGCAAGGGGCATAAAAGCAATCGTTGAAACATGGGCTACAGCTTTCAGTACTAGAGGAGCATCAGCCTCCATGAAGGGAAGCACGTTATGGAAATTCATCTGGGGCGAAGTAAAGGCAATCATTAAGATAAATAAAAATGAAAAGATAGGAAACAGCAATTCCACCATCATGGCTAACGAATCCAAGCCATTTCTGATAGCAAACACGCTTAGCAGAATAAATAGTGCATTTACAAACAGGATCGGCGTTTCGGGCATAATGATGGAGGTCATAAACTTGCCTACATCGTACAGCACCATCGATGATGCCAGAAAACTAAATAAAATGAACAACAGGGAGGCTATGGTGCCAAGAACTTTGCCTAAAGCCAGACGGGATAATTCAACGTAGTTTTTTTCAGGTACCAGTCGGTTCAGTAGAGTATATAGCAGCACTAATAGCAATCCAGGGCCAAGAGAAATCAGAGGCGCTATCCAGGCGTCCTGTTTTATTAGAGAAGCCAATCCTGCCGGGGTGATCAAGATGGTGGTGCCAATGGAGAACAGCACCACGAATATTTTAAATTGCCTGACAGTATGAACAATAAAGGTGAAGGCACATTCAGCTTTATTGCCTTAGCCAGGCTTAAGGCTAGAGATGCCGCTAGCAGAAACAGGAAAATCGTTAATTCTTTTCGTTTTTTTTCCTTCCATAATGGAGGAATATCGATCCAACCGATTAGTAATCCTGCCGTAAGAAATCCGATTATGTTTAGGAGCATATGTTTATTCCTTTATTTTATCCTGTAAGGAATTTCTGGTTTTACCGACAAACCGCAAAGTGCTGAACACATTGACCGTGACCGGTATCGCCTTAAAACGCGTGCTCCAATTTTCTCGAAGCATTTTCCACCCTGATGGATTTGAACGATGAATGGCTGCCCCCAGCCCGACAATATCCGTATCTAGAGCATAGGATTTGCTCAGCGTTTTTTTTTGTGTATTCCTCCACGGTCATTTCAACAATGTCTTCCAACTGTTTTATCGTGTCAGGATAGTCTAAATCGATTTTGCATAAAGCTTCTCCTACATTACCTTCAAGGTATATTTGTATCCTTATCTGCGGAGAATGGTCGTGCCATTTCACCTGAATGCTGCTGGACTTCAATGTATGCTCGATGGCGAGGTAACCTTGTCCTTTCGGACAAGATATGACAGTTACTGTGTCGTGTACCTTTCCTGTCATAAAGTTATATCCCTTGCTCTCCTCTTCATCAAGCCAACCGACCAATTTGTCTTTATGAAATATGGCCAATCCATGGTGCTTCAATAGAGCATAGGGCTCAGTTACTTCAAGATTTTTCTTCTTGCCTGCCTGATCAGCTTGCCCAATATAATGAATGCCGGACATTACTGCAGATTTTCCTTCTGTCAAAAGATCAGTTAGTAATTCATCAATTTGAAGGCTGCCGGTAGCAGACCAGGCGAGCTCGGACGCTTTTAGCGAAGCGTACATCTTATTGGCAGGAATTCTTTCAATGGGAGTAAGCCCCTTCAAAATAACCTCGGCAGAGCCCCCCCTGGATATTGCAAGGTAAAAATCTTCTCTGAATTCATGATCTCTTGAAATAAACTCAATCACTTTGCCAATGCCCTCTGTACGGGCCAGCTCTTCACTAATCAGCAACATTCGCAAGTGAGCGAAGTAAACCTTTCTGGCCGAAACTTTGGTCATTTTTCGAATAGCTTCAAATACCGTCCTGCCTTTCTCCTTATAAACAGTTATTGGAGTTCCTCCTCCAGCGCCTTTTTTTGGCGCAATTTCATTAGGGTCTACAACCTGCACGGACACAAAATATCCATCCTCTGCCTTATCGATTCCCATGGCGGTGGCAATCACGATCTCGTTTACTTCTTTTCTATTCCAGCATCCGGTTGTAATGAGCGTAAGGACAATGAACAGAAGGGGATACTTTTGATATTTTCTTGCCATCATTCATCGCCCTCCATTTGTTTTGGGGCTTTTGATTGGATTGACTGAGACTTCAAGGTGAGTCCTGATTTAGGAAAACGAATAAGACTGTCCTTTTGATCGCTCTTGACATAAGGAGCAAACGGCGCCATGTAGGGAACTCCAAAGGATCTCAGACTGCACAGATGAACGAGGATGATTCCAACTCCTGTGAAAATACCATATATTCCTGCCAGCGCGGCTAAACCCATTAAGGGGAACCTTAACATTCGGACAGAAATTCCAATATTGTAGGCAGGGAGCACAAAGGACGAAATAGCCGTTAAAGATACTACGATAACCATGCTTGGAGAAATAAGCCCTGCCTCCACTGCGGCTTGACCGATAACAAGAGCACCTACAATAGACATCGCCTGGCCAATTGCTCGGGGCATAATTTGTTCAAACCTGTGTGAATTCCCTGAAGGAGATTGGAGAAGAGGGGAAAATCGAAGGCTTGGGATTCCATACCGATATGGGCTGGCCTGTTAATGTGGGTATCCCGACAATCAACTTTGGTCCAGGTGACCCGAGTCTTGCTCATCATAGCGATGAATTTATTCCTGTTGATGAATTGATTCAGGCCGTCAAAATGATTGCGAAAACGATCATCGATTGGTGTGGAGTAGAAGAAGCTGAAGCAGGAGTTTAACAAACGAACGAGCATAGGTGTTATTGCCTGTTTCTCAAATAAACGGGGGGGATTATTGAATGAAAGTTTTATTTATAGGGGAATCATGGGTTATTCATATGATTCATACGAAGGGCTATGACAGCTTTACCTCAACCAAATATGAAGAAGGAGCAACATATCTTCTCTCTTGTTTGCGTGCCGGAGGTATCGATATTACGTATATGCCTTCACATGAGGTGCAGGTGCGTTTTCCGCAATCACTGGAGGAGCTTAAAGCTTACGATGCCATTGTACTTAGCGACGTGGGTGCAAATACCTTCCTGCTGCAAAATTCAACCTTCTATCAAATGAAGGTCGTTCCGGACTCACTTGAGCTTATCAAGCAATTTGTTGCAGATGGCGGTGGTCTTCTTATGGTCGGCGGCTATTTGACCTTTATGGGGATCGAAGGAAAAGCAAATTACAAAAATACAACCCTTGCCGAAGTGCTGCCAGTCGTGATGATGGACGGAGACGATCGTGTAGAGATGCCAAGCGGCTTTTCCCCATCGGTATCCCAATCCCATCCTTTGGTAGACGATTTAGGAGCATGGCCGAAGCTGCTCGGCTACAATAAGCTGATTTCCAAGCCGGGCGCAGAGGAGCTTCTAAAGCATGGAGATGATGCGATTTTGACCGTAGGTACTTTTGGAGCCGGTAAGACGGCTGCTTTTGCGAGCGATTGCTCTCCGCATTGGGGTTCGCTTGAATTTATGGAATGGGAGCATTATCCTGCCTTCTGGACTAATCTTATTAACTATTTGAAATAGAGAGAAATATAGCTCGCAGGTCATGGTTATAGCTTGATCTGGAATGTTGTAGTGACCGAATGTAAAAGCTGCAGTTCACTTTTTACGTGTTAGTAAACGTAAAGGAGAATTGCGGCTTTTTTTATTTGTGATTCGAATATTGCTGGATATACCCAAATCAGTGCCAAACATTAATCAGGGGGAAATTTATGAAGCATTTCTGTTTGCTTCTCGTATTATTATTATGTTTATCTATTCTGGCTGCCTGTACCAAGCGGGATAATAAGGCGGCTTCCTATTGCTAATCACGTATTTCTACCGAGGAGGGATTAAATTCCGATGAATTTAGCTGTCAAGTTGATGCGAGAATTCAAAGACCGCGATACCCGGCATAAGCTGAAGGGCTATCGGGACAAAGCGGAGCTCATCAGGAAACGAAATTTGGAAGCATGGGACGATGGGCAGCTTCAAGTGGAATCCCTCCGGCTGCAAAAAGAAGCAAAATCGGGTACGCCTTTGGACGAGCTGCTTGTTGATGCTTATGCGTTGGTCTGCGAGGCAGCGAAGAGAAGGCTCGGATTACAGCCATATGATGTCCAGATCATGGCTGGCATCGCTCTGCACGAGAGATTTTTGATCGAGCAGCATACCGGCGAAGGAAAAACACTCTCTGCTGTTATGCCTGCTTATCTACATGCGCTAACCGGCGAAGGCGTTCATGTGCTGACTTTTAACGATTATTTGGCAAATCGAGATGCGGATTGGATGGGTCCGATCTATCGTTTCCTTGGGTTAACGGTAAACTCGGTTCAAGCGGGCATGAGCTTGTCCGAGAAACGGGAAGCATACGCCGCGGATATAACCTATGTTACGGCCAAAGAGGCGGGATTCGATTATTTGCGCGACACGATCGTTCTAGACGAAGTCGATATCGTGCATCGTCCTTTCCACTACGTCATCGTCGACGAAGCGGATTCACTGCTTCTCGATGAAGCGCGGGTGCCGCTAGTCATTGCCGGCGAACCGGGCTCTTGCAGCAACGACGATATTCGCTTCTCAGCAGTGGCCAGGCAGCTCGAGCAAGATGAGCATTACGATTTCGATGAGTTCAAGCGAAACGTTTATTTAAATGAAGCAGGCTCAGCGAAAGCGGAATCGCTGCTGGGATGCGGCAATTTGTACGAAAGTCATAATAGTCCTTTGTTAATGTCGTTAAATTGCGCGCTGCATGCGGAATTGTTATTGAAAAAAGACGTCGATTACATCGTCCGGGATGGTAGAATCGAGCTGATCGACGAATATACCGGCCGCGTGGCGGAGAACAGGCATTTACCGGACGGGCTGCAAGCCGCGCTTTCGGCCAAAGAAGGGCTACAGTCGAAAGATGGCGGGAAAATTCTCGGCACGATCACCCTTCAACACTTCCTTAGCCTGTATCCAAAGATTTGCGGAATGACGGCTACCGCACACGTTTCCGCCATGGAATTCGAAGCTATTTATAGGCTGCAGGTCGTGCAAATTCCGCCGAACCGGCCAAACATACGGATCGACCATCCGCACCGGATTTATACCCATAAAGAAGCCAAGCTTGAGGCGCTTGTACAAGAAATCTTGTCCGTCCATACAACGGGACGTCCGATTCTCGTGGGTACGTCAAGCGTCGAGGAGTCTGATATGCTGGCGGAGGCGCTAGCGGTTGCCGGCGTACCTTGCCATATTCTGAATGCGAAAAATGACGCAAAGGAAGCCGAGCTCGTCGCCAAAGCGGGAGAAATCGGCGCTGTAACGGTGTCTACGAATATGGCGGGACGCGGCGTCGACATTCGGCTCGGCGGCGGCCATCCCACGCAAGCGGAAGCTGTCGCGAAGCTGGGCGGGTTGTATGTGATTGGTACGCATTTGCACCAAAGTGTGCGGATTGACAACCAGCTGCGCGGGCGAGCTGGCCGCCAAGGCGACCCGGGAGCTTCCGTATTTTTCGTAAGCTTGGAAGACGAGCTGATGCTTAGGTTCGGCAACGAAAAAGCGTTTCGCGCTCCTAGGCAGGATGAGGCTCTTGCAGAGCCGGCGCTCCGGGGCAAAATTGAGCATATTCAGCACGTTATTATGGGCCAAAACTTCGATATCCAGCAGGAACTGAACGGCTATTCGGATATGGTGGAGGAGCAGAGGCGCATGCTATACGAGGAGCGGCTCGGTATTTTGAAAGGCGAGAAGCCGATGAGCCCTTCGGAGCAGCGGGTACGGCTTTTTTATATCGACAAGTTCTGGGCTGACCATCTGGCATACGTCTCTTACATTCGCGAAAGCATCCATTTGACGAGCATTACTAACCGCAATCCGATCGACGAATTTCATATGCAAATCATCCAGGCTTACGGGCAAATTCCGGCTAAAATAGATAGAGAGTCGGCGACTATGCTCGTAAAGCTCGGAGGCTCGAATGATCCGGCGAAGTGGGAAAAGTTCGGGCTGAAGAGCCCTACCTCCACCAGGACTTATATTATCAACGATCAATACACGCAGTACTTGCATAATCCCGGTTCATGGGGTCCAGGGACGATAATCGCTTATTGGATGCGCAAGATTTTGAGGCCGGTATTTGGGTGGGAAAGATTTTGATGTAGCGTAGTTTTTTCAAGGATGATAGGATGAATACGAGCGGATGCTCGATTCATCCTGCGCTGTTACGGGGCGAGAAGCAGGATCATAGATGCGTAGACTATGAATTTTGAAGACACTATAATTGATGAAAGCGTTTAAACTATTAAGCGGAGGAAATCAGATGGTCAAAAACTGGATTTATAAGTTAAGTTGCTTGGGACTTGCCACATTATTAATGTTAGCGCTCACAGGTTGTATTGAAAAACAGGAGCCAACCGCTGTTCAGCCTTCGCCAACCCTGAAGGAAAATGCTGCTCCTGTTGAGACCGAAGGTACAGTGAGCATAGAAAAGCTCGGGGAACGGAGAATCTTTGTTTACCTGCCGCCTGGTTATGAAACCAGCCAAGACCGTTATCCTGTAGTGTATATGAACGACGGGCGGAATGTGTTCAATACTGGCACCAGTTCTTTCAATAAAGAGTGGCTGGTTGACAAGAAGGTTGACCAGCTTGTTAACGACGGCAAGATGGAGAAGGTTATTGTAATTGCAGTCGATGCAGCCGAAGGCCCAGACCGGGGGAATGAGTATGTCCCTTTCCCTAATGAATCTGTTCCTTCGGATGGAACCGGGGCGGAGGAATTTACCCGCTTTTTTCTTGAAACCGTTATTCCCTTTGCGGATTCAACATACAGAACGATCCCGGACAGGGATCACCGTATGATTATGGGATCGTCATTTGGCGGAGTGCAGGCGTTCTGGATGGGCTATCACCATCCCGAGACTTTTTCGATGATCGGTGCGATGTCCGTCTCCACATGGGTAGCTAACGGACAGGCATATGAAGAGTGGGTGCAAGAAACCGGAAAGCCGGATGTGAAGATTTGGCTGGACATGGGCGCTAAGGAAGAAATGGCAATTGATCCACTGGTAGATTTACTTTTGTCGAAGGGATATAAATCTGGACAGGATTTATTTTTTCTGATGGATCCTATTGGTGAGCATGACGAGACTTCCTGGTCCAGACGAGTACATAGTCCACTTATCATGTTCGCCGGGAAGGCACCCGGTCAAGCGGTCAAGCTGGAAGTTAGCGACTATTTGGCAATTTCATGGATGGGAGAATCGTATCTCCGCCTCAATCCAGTAGTCACTATGGATAATGGGATGGAATATTCTGTATCCTCCGAAGCCTCATATAAGGTGCTGAATCCCGAGGCAGGACAGGTGGATCCATCAGGGAAAGTGACCTTGTTGAAGCAGGAAGACTTGCGTGTGGAAGTTACATATCAAGGTATGACCCAGTTGTATGAGATAGATAATGATCGCTAGGCAAAAAACTGCATGGGACACTCAATTGACGCGGATTATTAAATCGTTGATCTTAATTATCATGTTAACGACTTCTTCAGGACGACAAGTATGACGGATGAGCATCCGTTCAGGCGCAGCATGGTACGGCTTCTACACCGCCCGGAGTACTGGCTGTAATTGCTTTCGGGAAGCAAGTGTTGATTTTCTGTTGACTCCGAGTACATCAGGCACCAGTGTAGAAGCTCCGAGATCCGCGCCAAAAAAAGCACCGCCCAATATAGCTCTACGCCAAAGAGCCCGCGTCCGACGCGGGCTTCTTTAAGTCGCTATGTTGCTTATTCTTCCCCCGTCGCAATCGGATTCTCACCGTACGAAATCCAATGGCTCCAGCTTCCTACTCCCCCACGAACCCCTATTCCAACGCCAAAAAGTAGGGGTTCCGATCGGCGCGGCGGGAATGCATCGGAGGATATGCCAGCGCCAATATGCAACGACCTCCCTTGGCTACGCTTGGGAGGACTTGTGGAGCAAGAAGCCCGTGGAAGACGGGGCTGGCGGAACAGTATGGTTCGAGCCAGGGCGAGCCATCCACCTGTGGTTGGGTCAAGCCGAACGGAACGCCAACAAAAGGCCAGATGAAGCAAGGTAGCACCCGGAGGGTTGGATGGGCTGCCACGCTTTTGTTTGCAGCTTGTTGACGGTTGTTTGCAATCAAATTGCAGATTCATTCCTCATCGAGAGCGGGACAAACCGCTAAAAACGCTCGAAGCAATCATAATTCCTTTGTCTATAGATTTTGCCATCCTTAAAGTCGAAGAAGCAGCAGAAAAACGCTTTGAGCCGCTGTCCAGTCTTAAACACACCAGCATCCGCTCCGACCTCGGCCGTCCAAATCACTTCTGTGATCAGGGTCTCTCCTGCTTCGTAAACCCGCTGAATATCGTACTTCTGTTCTTTCAAAAGCTTTTTTCCATTAGGTATTCGCTGCATGAGTACTTCAAAGTTGCTTACAACCACACCGGGAGTAATAAAATTCGGGAATTCGGTTTGTTCGATTTCTGGATGGAGTAAAGGCTTGAAGTCAGACTCGGAGATACTAAAAGTTTCAATCAACTCAAAAAATCGCTTCACTGTCTCCAACTTCATGCAAGCACCTTCTTTAACTTTTTTTGTACTTCCAAGATTAGTATATCATTCCATCACCATCAGGTTTATAACAGAAGTATGAACTTTGACCTCTTGTTTGCAAGCTGTTGAACGAGAATGCCAAAAAAGGCCGTAACAGGTCACTTGCTCACCACCTGTCACAACCCTCCATTCCTCGTCCGACACGGCCTTTCAGCTCTTACTCGTCCCCCACAGCCACCGGATTCTCGCTGTAAGAAATCCAATCGCTCCAGCTCCCCGCATACAGCCTTACCTGATCATAGCCCAGTCGGTACAGAGCCAGCACGTTAGGACAAGCGCTCACGCCAGATCCGCAATAGACGATGACCTCCTTGCCGCGGTCAAGCTCCTTGATGATCGGAGTGAAATGCTCCCGCAGCTCCTCGTTGCTTTTCCAGGAGCCTGCATCTGGTTTGCTCAGCACGTTTTTCCATAAGGAATTTACCGCGCCCGGAATATGTCCGGCTTTGGCGTCGATTGGCTCCTCCAGACCTTGGTAACGTGCGGGTTCTCTTGAATCAACAAGCAGAATAGACGGGCTGCCGATGCTCTCTTTCACCGATGCCATGTCTGCAACCAGCTCTTCCCGAACGTTATAGAGAAAGGTAGAGGGTATTTTAACAGGCTGTGTATCCGTTACGGGATATCCTGCCTCCTTCCAGACTGTAAAGCCTTCATCCATGACATAGACGTTATCATGTCCTAGCCAGCGCATAAGCCACCACAGCCTGGAGGCATACATGCCGCCCTGGTCATCATAAGCAACGACGATGCTGTTATTGTTAATTCCAGCTTGTCCCAGTTTTTTCGCAAGCGTGTCCGGGTCGGGCAGTGGATGGCGTCCGCCATGCTCACTAATGGCCGCTGACAAATCGACCTCAAGATCAAGATATACAGCACCTGGAATGTGGGAGGACGTAAACGCAGTCTGCCCGGCTTTTGGGCTGCCCAATTGAAAACGACAATCTGCGATAATGAGATTCGGCTCATACATTCGTGCCAACAGCCATTGCTTTGAAACGATAGGATTCATAAATAGGGCCTCCGGTCACATATATTTGTTCATTTCAATCAAGCGATATATGATCATTATTTTACATCCCATAGAAATGAAATTAAAGAGTGCGCAAGTGGTATTCATATTTCTCCGGAATGTTCCGAAATTAAGTACGTACATACTTTATTATTTGTAAGGAGAAGTTGAATGAAGTACATAAAAATGCTGGAATCAGGGGATGAGTTAAAGCTCACGGGCTTTCCTATCGTAATGCTGGATGGTGAAGAAATTGAAATTGCCAGAAAGCTGAAGGGGTACGAATGGGCATTTTCTATGCTGCCCTTACTTCTCATTTTTATCGGAGGAGCGATAGGAGGCGCGTTCGGGGCTCTCGGTTTCTCAGTGAATGTTATGTTATTTCGCTCTAAGCTTCCTATTGCAGTGAAAATTATTTTATCTATTCTAGTGTTGCTGGCAGTTGTTGTTACTCATTTTGTTATAGCAGGTCTGATCTATTATTCTATGTTAATAACTGCACGATTAGATAAGCTAAAGGCAGGCAGCTCCCTGGCGGATATCGATTAATTTAATAGAAAATTATTAATGAAGGTTCCTAAGTCATTCCGGTGGCTCCAAGGCAGCCTTCTATTTTTTTAGCTCAAAAAACTGGCATTCCTTACGTGGATGATAGGTAAGATCACTGACACGGGATTGAGTAATAATCGTCTCGTCTGTATATCGAATCACAAAGCTGTCGGCCTCAATAAGATGATTGTCCCGGAAAATACGGATGTGCAGCTTTCGATCGACCGCTTCTTGAAAATCCTGATCGCTGAAAAGACGTCTGATAGTAGGCATGCGGCTATTGTCTCCTTTGTTGCTGTGATGGTTACATTGTAACCCGTATTGCGGTCTATTGAAAGCAAACCGGATGGTGCCTACATACATTATACAAATAGAGTAATGAGGTAAGGTGGAGGAATTGATACGACGATGATTTAGCGTAAGGGTGTAAATGAATGAGAAGAGGGTGAAATGCAATGGCTGTGTGGCTTAGCAAGAACGTGACAAGAGGGACAGTTGTACGAACGTTGAAACCGCAAAGCGGGGTAACGGGAGCTATTTTGCAAAAGATAGCTATCGGTATGCTGCCGTTCTACATGAAAATTGCATCAGACCGGAAATTTGCAGAGCAGTGGAGCGGAGCCGTTGTCTGTGCTGATCTGGACCGCATGAAGATATTACTATGCTCAGTATCGAAATTGGCAGTCAAGCAAGGATTGGGCACGAACGGTATAGGGTACTTTGTAGATTTTGATGATAAGCATCATCTATGGGCATATTCGAATGGAGTCACGATTCCACCAGGTCAGGTAAGATTTCACTTTAGTACAAAAGCACATCGGGCAATAGCCAAAGCGGTGATTCCCTTCTACCGTCAGCTGGCTATGAATCGCTCGTTTGCCGATGCATTCGCTGCGGCTATTTGCCATAAAGAGACGACGCTTGCTGAGAGGGTGGTTAAGGGCTTGGTATGTACGCCTGCATTAAAATCCGTGAGCATCGAGGAGCATGGTATCGTACTTTTGTTCAAATATCCATTCAGCAAATACAGCTATGAGAATTTGTTGATTCGGGAACCGAATTAAACAGAATAGGGAACATCACTCCTAAATGCTATAATGATATGGATGAAGGGAGTGCATGAAAAATTTATGAAAACACTAGTATTAGCGGAAAAGCCCTCGGTTGCTCGGGAGATAGCCCGGGTCATGGGCAGCCGGGATAAACATAAGAGCTATATTGAAGGACCTAAATACGTTGTAACCTGGGCATTGGGACATTTGGTAGGCCTTGCCGAGCCTGAGGATTACGATGGCAAATACGGTACGTGGTCATTAGAGGATCTTCCGATTCTGCCCGGGAAGATGAAGCTGAAGGTGCTGCGGGAGAGCGGCCATCAATACAAGGCCGTTCAGCAGCTTCTGCGGAGACAGGATATCGGTGAATTGATTGTTGCTACGGATGCGGCACGCGAGGGTGAGCTGCTAGCACGGTGGATTATGGATATGGCGAAATGGAATAAACCGTTCAAGAGGCTGTGGATTTCCTCGCAGACGGATAAAGCCATTAAAGAGGGATTTGCTTCATTAAAGCCCGGAAATCAATTTGATCGGTTATACCAGTCTGCACGCTGCCGGGCAGAGGCGGATTGGATGATCGGTCTGAACGTGACCAGGGCGCTGACCTGCAAATTCGGCTCGCCGTTATCAGCGGGTCGCGTTCAGACGCCTACCCTGGGCATGATTATGCAGCGGGAACAGGAAATTATCTCCTTCCGCTCAGAGGAATATCATGTGCTGCACACTGATTTGGGCGGATTTGAGGCGGTGTGGCGTGGAAGCAACGGAGATTCCCGTATTTTTGATGCGGATAAGGTCAAAAGCCTGCAGAGTAAGTTGGATGGTCGTTCAGGAGCCATCGTTAAGCTGAAAAAGAGTGAGAAAACAGTTCCGCATCCGCTTGCGTATGATTTAACCGAGCTGCAGCGGGATGCCAACCGGATGCTTGGCTTCTCGGCAAAGCAGACATCCAATGTACTGCAGCGATTATATGAGCAGCATAAGCTCGTAACCTATCCGAGAACCGATTCGCGGTATTTGACGTCTGACATGACGAGCACGCTTAAGGAGCGTCTGTCCAGCGTAGCCATCGGCCCGTATGCTCCGCTTGCAAGACCGCTGCTGAGAAAGCCGCTTCCGATAAGCAAACGAATCGTTGATGACAGCAAGGTAAGCGATCACCATGCGATCATTCCTACTGAGCAAACCGTAAACCTGAGTGCTTTAAGTCCGGAGGAGCGCAGGCTGTATGATCTGATTGTGCGCCGCTTCATCAGCTTGTTCTATCCGCCGGCCCGATTTGATAACGTAGCTGTAGTCGTTGATATTGCCGGAGAGCTGCTTCATGCTAAAGGGGTTACGGTGAAGGACAGCGGGTGGAAGGCCGTCTATGACGGACAAGCTGTGGAGGATGACGAAGGTGATGAGGACGATGATGAAGTTAGCGGATCATCGCTTCCTGAATTAAAAGAAGGCCAGAGTGTTAAGGTCAACCGCTGCCGTATTCAAAACGGGCGTACGCAGCCTCCTAAAAGATATACCGAGGCAGCGCTGCTGACGCAGATGGAGAAGCATGGTCTGGGGACTCCGGCCACCCGTGCGGACATTATTGAAAAGCTGGTCAGCTCGGATACGATTGATCGGCAAGGGTCTTCACTCCATCCGACCGGCAAGGGTAAGCAGCTCATTGAGCTGGCTCCTGCGGACCTTCGTTCACCCGAGCTTACAGCCAAGTGGGAAGCAGAGCTTGAACGGATCGCCAAAGGCCAAGGCAAGCCGGACCCGTTCCTTAGCGGTATCCGTGATATGACCCAGAGTCTGGTCGGTGGTGTCAAAAATAGCGAGGCCACCTATAAGCCGCATAATGTATCCAACAGCCATTGTCCGGACTGCGGCACGAGATTGCTGGAGAAGAAGAGCAAACGAGGGCTTATGTTGATTTGTCCGAATGAGGACTGCGGTTATCGTCGTTCCGGCGAGAAAAGATTGTCCAACCGCCGTTGCCCGCAGTGCCATAAGAAAATGGAGATGAAGGAAGGTAAGGCAGGGCTGTATGTGCAGTGTATCACCTGTGGAATTACCGAAACGATGAATAAGGACTCGAAGCATATAAATAAACGCGAGCAGCAGAAGCTGGTCAAGCAATATGCGAAACAGGAAACGCTTGGCTCCAATCTGGGTGATTTGCTCAAGGCTGCGCTGGAGAAAAAGGATCAGTAGACCGAATAAAACACGAGTAGCTCGGGATGCTATAACCGGGAGGTGATAGGCATGCCATATCACAAGGCTCGGAAAACCGAAAACCAGCAGAATAAGTCCAGTGTGTTAGAGAAGTCGATGGAGGCTAAGCCGAAGAAACAGGCAGACACTCCTCCCAGTCTAAACGGGATTTCAAAGAATGAATCCTGAAGAATCAGCAGGCTCCCCGCAAGGGGAGCTTTTTAATTATTTTGGTAAGCGTTATAATAGAAGAATAAAGAGGCGAAAACAAGTGCCATAAATACCGGAGTTAAAGGGGGAAAGTCGGTATGAGGACGGGCGTGCTGCTCTGGTTCGCGGTTATTAACATCATCGCATATATCGTGATGTCAGATGATAAGAAGCGCGCCAAGCAAAGGAAGGAACGAATTCCCGAGAAGACTTTGTTCCTGCTCGCAGCAATTGGTGGAGCACTGGGCATACTGCTTGCGATGAATCTCAAGCGCCACAAAACGAAGCATACCAGCTTTGTAATCGGTGTACCGCTGCTGCTCCTTCTGAATGCGATCTTGTACGGATATTTTTTAACCTAGTATCATAATTTCTTCTTCTGAATACCTTCGCCTCAAGCTTTCTGATTTTATTGTATGGATACTTAAAATGAGAGAGGTGCTTTCAAATGTTATTCACGAAAATTTTAGCAGCATATGACGGTTCGAAGGCAGCTAACAAAGCGTTAGACAAGGCAATTGATCTGGTTAAATTGACGCCGGGGGCATCGTTGAAGGTTATACATGTGTTTGATTATCCGAGATTTTATGTAGCGGATGGTTTTGCTCCTGTTCCGGCATCCGTGAACAAGGATTTTTATGAGCTGGCGGAACGGACGGTTGAGGAGGCAAAAGGCCGTCTGGAAGAAGCCGGAGTGACGGCTACAGTGGAACTGTTTCAAGGCTCTCCTGCCGAAATTATTTTGGAATACTCGAAAAAGCACGATAATGATGTTATTGTGATCGGCAGCCGTGGATTAGGAACGATTCGCGAGTTTGTCCTTGGCAGTGTCAGCCACAATGTGGTGCAGCATTCCAGAATTCCTGTTCTGGTCATCAAATAAACAGAGTTGTCGAAAGAACTGCTGGATTTGTCTCTGGCGGTTCTTTTTGCAATTTATAGTAGTTCTACAATGAAGTATTAAGAAGTTTTAAGCTTCTGTAAACTGCATGTAAATACCCTGCATTAGTTAGAATGGCCGAAAAAGCGAACGTTCGGATTTTAGAGTTTTATAATGTTCGTGTTTAAGTTGACATGACCCGTACGCGGTTGGTAAACTATAAGGGCGAGGCAGGGAAACTGCCGAATATTATAATAGCTCGTATAATGCCGGGGATATGGCCCGGAAGTTTCTACCTGAGAACCTTAAATTTTCGGACTACGAGAGTGAATACAATGGAGTCAGGCTGTTGTGCCATCATCTGAGATTCATGCGCCTAGTATACGTAGCTTTGCTCTCTGTGGCAAGGTATGGATCTTTTTTGTCCAAAAGGATGATTTCAGAGTATTCACTCCGTGTCCGGAAATGCTGAAAATAGTATCTATTTTCCAGAGCATCCCGGATTTTTTCATTTCTGCGTATGAATCGGGACAGTGGGCTGGTAAATGAAATTTAGACTGATCTCTAACTAATACAGAAAGTAGGTTGAAGCATGTCAGCACAGGTTGCAGTAATTATGGGCAGCAAGTCGGATTGGGAGACGATGTCTCATGCGTGCGCAATTTTGGAGGAGCTTGAAATTCCTTATGAGAAGCGGGTAGTTTCAGCTCACCGTACGCCTGATCTGATGTTTGAATTTGCCGAAAATGCGGCACAGCGTGGCTTGAAGGTGATTATTGCGGGAGCAGGGGGCGCGGCACACTTGCCGGGCATGGTTGCTGCAAAGACGTTGCTTCCAGTGATCGGAGTGCCGGTAAAATCGGCAGCATTAAATGGACTTGATTCCTTGCTCTCCATCGTACAGATGCCGGGCGGAATTCCGGTTGCGACCGTAGCGATTGGCAAAGCCGGAGCTACGAATGCCGGACTACTGGCTGCACAAATGCTCGGCGCATTTGATCCTGCGGTAGCGGACCGCCTGCAAAAGAGACGGGACAGCCTTCGCGACGCCGTGCTGGACAGCAGTAAGGAACTGGTGCTGGAGGAGAACGGACAATGAGCAACGAGATACAGCAGCATGGACAAGCAGGACAAGACGTCATTCAACCGGGCTCTACGATAGGAGTGCTGGGTGGTGGACAGTTAGGGCGTATGATGGCGTTAGCGGGAAGTAATTTGGGATACCGGTTCATCACGCTTGATCCTACACCGGAGTCGCCTTGCGGTCAGGTTGCTGGTCAAATTGTTGCGAAATACAGCGATCAGACAGCAGCTCGTGAGCTTGCGGAAAGATCGGATGTCATTACTTATGAGTTCGAAAATGTGGATGCCGATGTAGCAGCTCTTTTGGAGGAATTATCTTATGTGCCACAAGGAAGCCGGCTGCTCTATACGACTCAGCATCGCCTTCGGGAGAAGAGAGCTGTTGAGAAGTCGGGAGCGAAGGTAGCTCCATATGCGGAGATCGGCAGTGAAGCTGATCTGCGTGAGGCGGTAGCCAAGCTTGGCATTCCAAGCGTGTTGAAGACGGCTATGGGTGGATATGATGGCAAAGGACAATGGGTGATCCGGTCGGAATCGGAAATTGGTCCAGCTTATGCTGAGCTGAGCAAGGCCGGAGTCGAGCTTGTACTGGAGCAATTCATTTCTTTTGTTAAAGAAATTTCAGTTATTGCAGCAAGAAGCCCGCGAGGTGAAATCAAGACCTTCCCGGTGGCAGAGAACATCCATGTGGACAACATTTTACATGCTTCTATTGTTCCGGCAAGAATAGATGAACAGGTGCAGCGGGAAGCAGAGCGTTTAGCTGCAAATATTGCCGAATCGATGGAAGCGGTCGGACTGCTGGCGGTAGAGATGTTCCTGACGGAGGATGGAGAGATTTACGTCAACGAGCTGGCGCCGCGACCGCACAATTCGGGACACTATACGATGGAGGCCTGCGCAACCTCGCAATTTGAGCAGCATGTCAGAGCCATTTGCAATCTGCCGCTCGGTGAAACAAAGCTGCGTACGCCTGTGGTGATGGTGAATGTGCTGGGTGAGCATATGGATGGCGTTGTGCAAACCGTTGTGAACGGTGGCGATACTGGATTTCATGTGATCCCGAAAGTACACTTATATGGTAAGAACGGCTCAGCTCCCAAACGTAAAATGGGGCATATCAATTTGCTCTGTGACAACGTTGAGGAAGGGCTTGACTGGATACAGAAAAACAATATTTGGAGGAATCAACACTTATGATCGAACGCTACAGTAGACCGGAAATGCGGGCCATTTGGACCGAAGAGAACAAGTTCAGGGCTTGGCTGGAAGTTGAGCTTTGCGCTTGCGAGGCATGGGCAGAGCTAGGCGTGATCCCTAAGGAAGACACGGTATTGCTTCGCCAAAATGCCAAATTCGATATCGATCGGATCTACGAAATTGAGCTGGAAACGAAGCATGATGTTATCGCATTTACACGCGCGGTATCCGAGAGCCTCGGCGCCGAGCGCAAATGGGTGCATTACGGCCTGACTTCAACGGATGTCGTTGACACTGCTTTAGGATATTTACTGAAGCAAGCCAACGAAATTTTGGAGAAGGACATCGTAAACTTCATCGAAATTTTGCATGATAAAGCGATAGCCTACAAGGATACTCCAATGATGGGCCGTACGCACGGGGTACATGCCGAGCCGACAACCTTTGGTCTGAAAATGGCGCTTTGGTACGAAGAAATGAAACGTAACCTGGAGCGCTTCCGCCATGCTGCCGACAATGTTCAATACGGTAAAATTTCCGGTGCGGTAGGTACTTATGCGAACATCGATCCTTTGGTAGAGCAGTTCGTATGTGAAAAGCTGGGCACGAAGGCCGCTCCGATTTCGACTCAAACGCTGCAGCGTGATCGTCATGCTGAATATATGGCGACTTTGGCTTTGATCGCTACTTCGCTTGATAAATTTGCAACAGAAATTCGCGCTCTGCAAAAGAGTGAATTCCGCGAGGTGGAAGAGGCTTTTGCTAAAGGTCAAAAGGGATCCTCGGCTATGCCTCATAAACGCAACCCGATTGGCTGTGAGAACATTTCCGGCTTGTCCCGTGTCATTCGCGGTCATATGATCTCAGCATATGAGAATGTGACGCTTTGGCATGAACGCGATATTTCGCATTCCTCGGTTGAACGTATTATTTTGCCGGATGCTACAATGCTTCTGAACTACATGCTGAACCGTTTTGGCAATATTGTTAAAAACCTGACCGTGTTCCCTGAAAACATGAAGCGTAACATGGAGCGTACTTTCGGAGTTCCGTTCTCCGGACGTATATTGACGAAGCTGATCGACAAGGGCTTCAGCCGTGAGCAGGCTTACGATACAGTTCAGCCTCGTGCGATGAAAGCCTGGGAGACACAGCGTCATTTCCGCGAAATTGTTGAAGAAACACCTGAAATTACGTCAGTGCTTAGCAAGGAAGAGGTCGAGGACGCATTTAATCCTTCCTGGCATTTGAAGCATGTGGATACGATTTTCCGCAAGCTTGGACTTACTGAATAGTTAGAAGATTAAATAGGATAGTTAGACAAGCTTAAGCTATGCAGCTACAAAATAAGGGGGACAGCGAAAATGTCATTACCGGCAATTTCTACGGCGGCGGAATTAATTAATGCCCCGCTGCTCTACAAAGGCAAGGTACGGGAGCTGTACGATTTGGGCGAGCATTACCTGATCGTCGTTACCGACCGGATTTCCGCGTTTGACTATGTTCTTGAGCCTGCGGTGCCGGACAAAGGGAATGTCCTGAACCGACTCAGCTCATACTGGTTTGGGGTTACAGAGGATTTGATGGAGAACCATGTCGTTCATACGGATGTTGAACGGCTTGGACCAGTGGTGAGTGATGAGAACAAAGCAGCCCTACGTAACCGGATAATGGTTACCCGCAAGGCGGAGCGCATCGATATTGAGTGTGTTGTGCGCGGGTACATTACGGGTGGCGGCTGGAGACAGTATGAAAAAAGCGGAGAAATTAACGGTATTCCGCTTCCGGCAGGCCTTCGCAAGAATGATAAGCTTGCGGAGCCGATCTTTACACCAGCCGCCAAAAACGATGTTGGTCATGATGAGGACATTCCGTTTGAGGCGATGATGGAGAAGGTAGGAAGCGAGCTTGCCCAGGAGCTGAAAACCCGCAGTCTTGAGCTGTATAGCTTTGCACGCGACTTTTGTGAGGAACGCGGCATTATTTTGGCCGATTGCAAGCTGGAGTTTGGTCTTGTTGACGGCAAGCTGATCTTGATCGATGAAATTTTCACGCCGGACGCCTCCCGCTTCTGGTCCAAGGAAAATTACGCGCTCGACATCGAAATCGACAGCATGGATAAAGAGCCGGTCCGCACTTACCTTGCCGGGTCTGATTGGGACAAGAACAGCCAGCCTGATCCGCTTCCGGTACATGTGGTCGAGGAAACGACCCGTCGCTATCGCGACATCTACAAGCGTCTTACTGGTCAAGAGCTGTAAGGGCCGAGGGAGCTGCAGGAGCGTAGGCTGAGTGAACTGCGGTAG
>RCUU01000290.1_pt1 | contig 28752 bp, 26 predicted proteins | sample 2166211 | NCBI WGS metagenome assembly RCUU01 (sample SAMN09932620, study PRJNA488358) | compost metagenome | feature: garden; material: soil; isolation source: compost soil in phenylacetic acid-enriched culture | place: Germany: Experimental Botanical Garden Goettingen | collected 2016-01-27
GGGACATCGTGCAGGGCCGACTACAGCGGCGGGTGAACCGTTTTATTGCCGAGGTTATGGTGGGCGACGCCGTGGAACAGGTACACGTAAAAAATACCGGCAGGCTCAAAGAGCTTTTGCTGCCGGATACCGAGGTCTTGTTAGAAGCCTCCGATCGTCCGGAACGGAAGACGAATTATTCCTTGATCGCGGCTGCCCATGACGGAGGCTGGGTGAACGTAGACTCGCAAGCACCTAACCCGGTGGCGTTCGAGGCGCTGAATGCGGGGAGTATCGCAGAAATTGGCCCCGTTACCCGTGCAAAGCGGGAAGTTACGTATGGGGACTCTCGGTTTGACCTGTATTACGAACAGGGGGAGAAACGTGGATTCATTGAAGTTAAAGGTGTCACGCTCGAACAGGGAGGCATCGCCATGTTCCCGGACGCCCCAACGGCGCGGGGAACCAAACACGTGTTGGAACTGGCCAAGGCGATCCTAGAAGGGTATGCCGGGACAGTTCTGTTCGTTGTGCAAATGAAGGGCTGTCACGCGTTCACCCCTTACCGGGAGATGGATCCGGCCTTTGCGGATGCGCTCAAAGAGGCCTCCCGGCAAGGCGTCCGTATCTTGGCTTATGAAGCCATCGTGACGGAACGGGAGATCGTGTTAGGCGGCAGCCTCCCGGTTCGTCTGTGAGTGTTGTCTGTAGCAAGGCGGCCGAATTGCAATCTTCCTGACTTTATGATGAAATTTACGAAGGCGGACTTTTCGCCGATCTGAGCCTATTGCGAACAGGAAAGGGGATCCCCATGAAATTAAGAGTATCCGCTGTCCAATATCATCTGCACACCATTGGCAGCTTCGACGAGTTCGCCCGTCAGGCCGAACATTATATTAAAACCGCGGAGGAGTTCAGCGCGGATTTCGTGCTGTTCCCTGAGTTTTTCACCACGCAGCTCATGTCCATCGGATCGCCGGACGGCAGAGCGCTGACCATCCAGGAGCTGCCGGACTTCACGGAGCAATACCGCACCCTGTTTAGCGGGTTGGCCCGGCAAACCGGGATGCATATCATCGGCGGGACGCATGTGATTCGTAAGGGGGATCAGTTGTACAACGTGGCGCATCTGTTCTACCCTGACGGGAGAATCGCGGAGCAAGCCAAGCTGCATATTACCCCCACCGAAGTAACCGAATGGAACATGACGCCGGGCGACGGCCTGGAGGTGTTCGAAACCGAGAAGGGCAAAATCGCCATGTTGACCTGCTATGACATCGAGTTTCCGGAGATCGTCCGGATGGCCAAAGCGAAAGGCGCGGATGTCATTTTCTGTCCATCCTGCACGGACGACCGCCATGGCTTCCATCGGGTGCGCTATTGCTGCCATGCGAGAGCGGTCGAGAACCAAGTGTACATCGTCGCCACCGGTACGGTTGGTTCACTGCCGACGGTGGATTTCATGCGGGGCAACTTCGGACAGGCGGCGGTAATTACGCCAAATGACGTTCCGTTCCCGCCGCGCGGCATCCTGGTGGAGGGCGAGATCAACGACGATATGATCGTGACTGCCGATCTGGATTTAGAACTGCTTTATCAGGTTCGAGAAAAAGGCTCCGTCACGACCTGGCGGGACCGGCGAACGGATCTGTATCCCGACTGGAAATAAATCTAGAATAACGCAATTGTCCGTGGAGGCGAGACGCGATGTATCGCAAGGAATGGTATGTGTTTGATCAAGGCCGGCCCGTGCCGGCTGTGATTCGAAATTATGAAGAGAGGGATTTCCCGGGGTTGATCCGCATTCAGCAGGAGAGCTTTCCGCCCCCTTTTCCTTCGGAGTTATGGTGGAATGAGGAGCAGCTGAGCAATCATGTACGGTTATTCCCGGAAGGCGCGTTGTGCGTCGAAGTGAACGGCGAGTTGGCCGGATCGATGACCGGGCTCAAGGTCGACTTCGATCCCGGCAAGCCGGAGCATTCCTGGGCGGACATCACCGATAACGGGTACATAAGGAACCACCGCCCCGAGGGGAACACGTTATACGTTGTTGATATCGGCGTGCGACCGGCTTACCGGCAATGGGGCCTGGGAAAATGGTTGATGCTGTCCATGTACGAGCGGGTGGTACACCAAGGTCTCCAGCGTTTGCTCGGCGGCGGGAGAATGCCGGGGTACCACAAGCACGCGGCAGAGATGACGGCTGAGCAATATCTTGGCGCAGTCGTGAGCGGCGAGCTGAAAGATCCGGTGATCACCTTCCTGCTGCGATGCGGCCGTACGCCCGTTGCGGTTGTACCCGATTATTTGGAAGATGAGGAATCGCTAAATTATGCGGCACTGATGGAATGGAAGAATCCATTTATCCAATCTCTACTTGAATAGGAGGCGTTAGAAGCCCATGGAATTTACTCGAATCACGAATATTCAGGACCCTTTGTTTAAATCCATGCATCAGCTGATGCAAGACGTATTCCCACCGGAGGAAGTGCTGGAATTCGACCTTTGGAAAGAGCCCCTGGAAGACCCCGGTATTCGCGTATTCGTCGCGGTGCATGAAGGGCGGGTTGTCGGAGCAACGGAGTATCGGTACTACGAGGACTTTAATGTGGCGATGACCGACTTCACCATTATCGGCCAAGCGGGCCTTGGCATCGGTCGGTTCCTGGCGGATCGCCGGCTGCGCGATTTGCACGCCTTGGCGGAGGCAAACGGGAAGAAGCTGCGTGGCATGTTCGCGGAAATCTACGATCCTTACCGGGTGGAGCATCACGAATTCGGCGGAGTGAAGCCGATGGATCCGTACGTGCGCCGCGAAGTATTGTCCCACCTTGGTTACATGCGGTTGGACTTCCCTTACGTGCATCCGTCTTGGAATAATGACGGGGAAGCGGTCAGCGGGCTCGATCTTTGCTTCCTGCCGATGGACGGCAGCGACGATAGCCTGGAGTCGGGGTTGATCGTTCAATTCCTGGAGCGGTATTACACGGTGCTGGAGAACAAACCGCAGGCCTGGTACGACATGGTGGAAGGCCTAAGAGCTCAAAATAATATAAAGCTGCGGCCTATCTAATTCATGGGATTGCAGGAAACAAAAAAGGTTGATCAGGAGCACGCCCCCTGATCGACCTTTTCCTATCTTGCAACGGGTTCAGGAAGGGATATTCAGCGCAGTTTGAATATTCTGCAAATCCCGCCCGATTTGATCCTGAAGTTCATAGGGCTGATAGAAGCCGCGCCTCATCATGTAGCCCATAATCATCTCATGAGCGTCGATGGCCTCCTCTAGTTGCTTGGTCAAGACATTCCGGACCTCCGGTGTGGCGCACTCCGTGACGGCCATGGCATAGTTTCGGACGGAGGTCTTTGCATTTAGCAAGTAGTCCATAGCGATGACTTCGTCGGTCAGCTTATCGAACCCCATCAAGTGTTCGAGCACCGGGTTCATAGGTCCCTCCCTCCCGACGGAGCCGGGGACAGAAGACCGCTTAGTTCGTGCAATTGCTGCGTGGATACTTGTACGTCATGTTGCAAAATCTGTTTTAGCTCCGGGTCCGAGACCAGCAGTTGCATCGTTTTTGCCTTGGTTAAGGCAATCGTTTTAGCGGCAGCCAGCTCGTGGACTTCCAGGGTTTCATGTAAAGCTTGATTCGCTATATTCATGAGGGTTCCTCCTCCTGCTTTGGTGTTGGTGAGTTACGGCTTTAAAATCACCTTGATGCAAGCATCGGTCTTCGTATCAAACACTTCGTAGCCGCGTTTAGCTTCATCTAGCGGGATCACGTGGGTGATGATGTCACCGGGATCGACCTTGCCGGAAGAGATCAGCTCGTACATGTGCGGCATATAGTGGATGACCGGAGCTTGACCGGACCGGATGTTCACGTTGCGTTGCATGATGTCGCCAAGCGGAAACCCGTTATAGCGGCCGCCATATACGCCGGTAATTTGAATCATTCCGCCTTTGCGGACCGCTTGCGAAGCGATCACCAGAGCGCTCATGGCTCCCCCATGCAGCTTCAGGCCACTGGCCAGAAATTCGAGGTTCGTCATTTTTCCGTCCATGCCCACCGCATCGATGACGACGTCTGCGCCGCCTTTCGTGATTTCCTTGAGATAGGAGCCGACGTTCTCGTATTGTTCGAAATTGACGGTTTCCACCTGATTCGTCTGCTTGGCATGCTTCAGCCGGTAATCCACGTAATCGACGGCAATGACCCGTTTCGCGCCCTTCAACCAGGCAAATTTCTGTGCAAGCAGTCCGATCGGACCGCAACCCAATATGATGACGGTATCTCCTTCCTTCACCCCGGCGTTATCGACGCTCCAATAGGCCGTTGGCATCGCATCGGAGATGAGCGCCAGCTTCTCGTCAGGCTGTTCGCAGCTCTCTGGTATCTTATAATGAGTAAAGTTCGCGTACGGCACGCGCAGATACTCGGCCTGGCCACCGGGATAACCGCCCGTATTGCCGGAATAACCGAAGTAAGCGCCCATATCACCGTGTTCGTTGGCGTTATCGCACTGGCTCTCCAACTGATTTTTGCAATAAAAGCATTCCCCGCAAGCGATCGTAAACGGGATAATGACCCGGTCCCCCTTCTTCAGATGGGTTACCTCGGGGCCGACCTCTTCCACGATCCCCATCGGTTCATGACCGATGATATAGTCCTCCTGCAAATTCGGGATCATCCCATGGATCAAGTGAAGGTCCGAACCGCAGATCGCCGTACTGGTGATTTTGATGATCATGTCATCGGGCTTTTCGATCTTCGGGGCGGGGACTTCTTTGACGATCACGTTTTTGATTCCCTGATAGGTTACGGCCTTCATGCTTGGCTCCCCTCCAAATGCTCGTCCGGCGTCCGATCGAACATGCCGATGCGCCGTGTATCCGCAGGGAATAAATCCATCTGTCCGATGAGGATGGTGTTCTTAGCCGAAAGTTGGTCCAGTTGGTATTGCTCGGTTAAATCATAGGGATGGAACCATTTCTTGCGTATCATCAATTCGGTGATTTCCTGGTGCATGGCAATGCCCTGCCTTAGCAGATTGCGCAGCAAAATCCGGGCTTCGGGTGAGGCAGTTTCCGTCAGGGCGATCGCAATATTGCGCACACCTTCCTTGGCCCGCATCAGGAAGTCGACAGCGAAGGTCATGTCAGCGATTTCTGGCATATTTAGCGCGTTTATCGGATCCAAATGATCGTTGTTCATCTCGACGCTCCTTCTATTGGATAATCGGCTCGGGCCGGCTTTCGGGAACGGGGGCTTGAAAAGGAACCTGGCCATATAAAGCCTGCAGATCCTGAAGGGCTTGGAGCGTTTGCTCCACGTCCTTTTGCATCAAATCCTTGAGCTCCTGATCGAATACGAGACCCTGCATCAATTTGGATTTCGCCAAGCACAACGTCTTGAAATTGAGGATTTCATGAAGATCTATCGATTCATGGGGGGCTAAAGCTGGCTTATTCATGCGGCTCGGACAACCTCCTGTTTTTAAGGGATAGCTTTCCCTGGGTTTGGAGAGTTATGCCGAGAATGGATATAAAAAAGACGGTACCCGTCATGGACCGGCACCGTCTTTGTTACGTTGTTAAATCGGGATCACCAGTTATTCCCCGCTCCTCGGATGATGTGGAAGTTCGGCGATTGGTTCTCGCCATAAATGGCCGTGACGCCCGGGTTATTTACCTTCACATTGGTGAAGCGGGCTTCACCGACGGCGGGCCCTTGCCCGTCCTCGGCCTTGACGACCAGCTTAATGCCATAGCGGCTAGGGTTGTTGATCGTAATGTTCTCCAGGCGAACGTTCTGCATCGGCAGATTCTCCGGCGATTTGGATTGGAACATGAGGCCGAAATAGACCGGGTTATTGATGTCCACGTTCTTCACCACGATGTTCTTAAGGTCTCGGTCGCCACCGAAGAACCAGATGGCCCCGAAGTTCTGATAATCGTTGATCTTGTCGTCGGCCCCAACGCTGGTCCAGAAATCCCCGCCGGTGCGGTCCAGCGTGACGCCGTCTATCACGGTGTCCTGGTCGCCGAAGCCCAGCGTATTGTAGCCAAAGCTTAAGCTGCTGATGGTAACGCCGGGATAAGTGAGCGTATCGGCGCCGTACAGGTTCTGGAACAGGTTGTTCTGGCCGCCGTAGACGGCGAAGGCCGCGGCTCGGCGTACATTGACGGCGGTGAGGTTAGTATATTTATTGCCCACATTATAAGAACCTCCAGCGTCAATCGCGCTAAATAACGCAAACGAGTCGTCGCCCGTACCGCGGGCATAGTTATTGTCGATTACGTTATAGGAGGAGCCGTTGGTCATGTTGATGCCGTCTGCGAACATGTTCTTGATGCGGTTGTTTTTAAACGTATTGTAGGAGGAGTTTACGCCCCAATACAGACAGACAAAGTGTTCCGCCCAAACGTTCTCGATGGTCACGTTCTGCATGCCGTTGCCGTCGATGAATTTGCCTGGGCCGTCCTGACGGTAGATATAGTTACCCCAGGCGGACAGGTTCTTGATGGTTGATCCGTTGGCGGCGGAGCTGATATTAAACCCAACGTCCGTGTTTGTTTGGTCTTGCGGAGCGACCAGCTTGGTGTGCCAAGGGCCTGCCCCGATGATCTCCGTCGCCCGGCCGTACAAGAAGATCTTGGACGAGATCGTCCACTCCCCTGCCGGGATGAAGATCCCCTTCTTGGACGAATCCTGACGGAATTCGTTCAGCGCTTGTTCAATCGATTTGTTGCTCGACACCTGAACGTATTTGCTTGGATCCGGGTTGGTTGCCGGCGGAGCAACATTCTCCGTTTCAATCATATCTACGTAAATCCAGGGGACGTCCCCGGCGTCCTTCTGGATCTTGATCTTGGTTCCAGCTGGATAGACTTGGTCGAGCATGAGCTGGGAATCCTCGTACAACCAGTAAGCCTTAGAGCCCGAGTTATCATAGCCAAGCCGTCCGAGCGTGGAAGGCGTTGCATACAAGTAAGAGAATTTGGACGTTACGGTGAAGTTGCCTTTGTCCACGCCGTTCGCGTAAATGCTGACCGTACCGGTGGTGTTTTCGGCTACGGCATTACGTAATACGAATGCGTTGGCTGGCGAGGTCAAGGTAAATTCCACGTATTCCCCCGTAGCATCAAGTTGAACGGCCGATCGCCCGGAGGCCTCGCCAGCGAAGTCGCCCGGCGTAAAGTTCGGAGCGAGTTTGGTTCCGTTCGTGCTGTTCGAGGAGGCTTCAGCCTCCAGTATGGAGAACGGCATGTTGGCGCCCCGTCCGGAATATAAGCTCGCGGTGCCGGTATTGTTATTCCGTTTCACGGCGACTTCGTTTGCGTCTGCTGCTACAGTAGTCGTTACTGTATAGCTGCCGTTGACTGCGGTCCAGGTTCCCAGGGTAACGTTGGCTGATGCTCCCGGCGCAAGGGCTCCGCTGTAGGAACCGTTTAGCGACTGCACGGTTGTCCCTGAGCTAGTCTTCAGCTCCAAAGTGATGGCGTGTGCACCACCCGCCGAAGCGATTGTCCCTTGGTTCTTCAGATTGACGGTAAAAGTGACGGTTTTGCCTGCGCTTGGATTCGATGGCGTCCATGCCGCGGTCGCGATCAGATCGGAGCTTTGCACCTGGCCAATCGTCAACTGCGAACCGTGGGTGTAGCTATTATTCGCATCGTTGGTTTCGATAACGGCATTGCTCTCGTCTACCTTGGCGGTGACGGCGTAAGAACCGGCTTCCTTCGCTCCGATCGTTGCGGAGACATTAGCCGTAGCGCCAGGAGCAAGCGCACCAACAGAAGCCGTGCCGACAAGGGTACTGCCCAGGTAGAAGTTCACACTGGTAGCGCTCGATGCAACGGTACCCGCATTGCGAACGTTGGCGTTCAGCGTAACGGTTTGTGTTTCGTCTGGGGATGCCGGCGACCAGGAGATGCCGGTCACCGTCAGATCCGGGTTTGGCGCGGGCGTGCCGAACACCTGGAATTCAGCCACTTGTCCGCCCGGTGCGCCGGAATTGGCCGTAAACCGCAATTGTACCTGACTCACCGTGGCGCTGACAGGAATCGTGATGGTATTTTGTGAAGTTGGGTTAAATGTATAGGAAGTCGCCGAGACCAGGTTCGTAAAGGTCGTCGAATTTTGGTCGTGTCCCAGCACTTGAATCGTTTGCGTACGTGTCGCCCATTCGCTGGAAGGATTCAGCTTGAGGACAATCGACGTGATGTTGGCGTTGGCGCCAAGATCCGCGGTGAGCGTGCTCGGGAGGCCGTTGCCTTCCCAATAGGTGGTCGTATCGTTATCATTGGCATTCGCCGCGACGAATGTGAACGTCGATGAGGAGGCCGTCATCGTCTTACCGATGGCGAGATTGGATCCGTCTCCTCCTCCCGATCCGGTCCGCGTCACGGTATTGCTTGGTGTCGACGCATTGCCGGCCGCATCCTTGGCTACGACGGAATAGGTCACTGTAACGTCGGCGGGTTGCGTATCCGTGTATGTCAACGTCGATCCGTTGACGCTGCCGCGAAGCTGGCCGTTGGCGTAGACGTCGTATCCGGTTACGCCGATGTTATCGGTTGCGGCGCTCCAGGTCAGTTTTATGGAGCTGGAGGTCGGCTGCGTGAACGCCAGGTTGGCCGGAGCGGTTGGCGGCTGGGTATCTACACCGCTGTTCCCCAAAGTAAACCCGATCCAGTTGATATTGAAGTCATATCCGCTGGCATAGACGCGAAGGGTTTGAGAGCCTGTATTTAGCGTGACGCTGGCGGTCACGGTCTGCCAATTTTGCCAGCCGCCGGTGTTCGGCACTACAGTCGTAGCTAGCGTCGTCCCGTCGGATTGCAGCTGGATTGCTCCTGTCCCGGCATTACTCGCTACTCTATATTCCACGGTGTACGTGCCTGCATTGAGGACGTTTACGTTATAATCCAGCCAATCCCCGGCATGAATCCAGCCGACGTTCAGCCCGCCGCCCGTATCCGAGGTGGGTTCCGTCTGAATGCCGTTCATCGCGCTGAAGTTCTCGGCTTCGATCTTGCCCGGAATCGTGGAAGGGGTAGCCGGGGAAGCGCCGTATACCTCTACTTCAGAGAGTTGCCCTGCCGGCCAGGCGGTGTTCGCCGTGATCTGAATTCGCACGTAGCGCGCGCTGGCGGACGTAAGGTTAATCGTCACCGTGTTGGCGGCGCTCGGATCAAACGTATAGCTGGCCGAGGCCTTCAGATCAGTGAAGCTAGATCCGTTCGTACTTCCTTGCACGGATAAGGTCTGAGAACGGCTCTCCCAGCCGGACGGTAACTTCAAGACAACCTGATCGATCTGTACAGCGCTGCCGAGATCGACCTGTACCCACCCGGGAAAAGCATTATTCGTGCTTTCCCAATACGTGGCGACATTCCCGTCGGTCACATTGGAAGCATGGTATACATCAGCGTGGCCGGATTCCGCTGCGGGTTTTCCTGCAGCCAAATTCGGGCCGCCTGCCGCATGGGCCGGTGCGGTCCACCCTGCCGAACTGAAGAACGTTGCTGCGAACAGGGTCATGACACAAATCCAGGCAATGATGCGTCTTTGGCTTTTCACGATTTCATTCTCCTTTCAGAATAAAGATCTTACGAGTCTTACATCTGGTAGAGTCTTCGTGGTGGACCAGCGGGGACTTACTTTACGAAATCTGCACAATATACCAATGTAAGCGATATCAGAAAAAGACGCATTCCCCCCATTCACGCTAATCGGTATAGGTACCGCATCCCCATCATAAATCAGGATTGATTTCCAAATAAAGGTGTATTTCTATGAGGATGGTGTGCAGGATTAAGATCATTGGCTATCCCAACGGATGTATGCCGGTTTTCAGATTCTTGCCCCGTTCAAGGAGAGGATAGATATAATGAAATCAGAAGGGATTCCCGGGAGGAGCGGATAGGCATGAAAGAACGTCTGATGAAGTACATGAACAAGTTTACCTCCTTAACGGAAGATGAACAGCGGGCCATTCTTTCAGATCTCCGGGTGGAGGAATTTGAAAGAGGAACGCTCCTTTTACGGCAAGGGGAACCACTGGATAAGTGTTATTTCGTATTGCTAGGCTGCGTGAGGCAGTATTCGGTGGATGAAGACGGGAAAGAGGTTACGTCCAACTTCTATACAGAAGAACAAGCCATAGCGTACTTCAATCGACCTAAACAGGGCAGCACTTCCGATTATTCGTTGATCTGTTTGGAATTTTGCGTTTTGGTTGTGGGCCAGTTAGACGCGGAACAAGGGATGTATGAAAAATATAAGCAATTGGAGACGATGACGCGAAGGATGATCGAAGAGAACTTTGGAGAGGTGCAAGATCAGTTCGCCGCGTTTATCGCCTCCACGCCCGAAGAGCGCTACAAAAACCTTTTGCTGAGCCGGCCCGGGCTCGCCGACCGGGTACCGCAGCATCAATTGGCGAGCTACCTAGGCATGACCCCCGAGTCGCTAAGCCGGATGAAAAAAAGGATCCGCTAAACGCCGGTAGAAACCCTTAGTTCTTTGCGGTCACCTTCCCTCCCCTAAACAGTAACCAGAGACCAAAACCCAATTCGCCGAAGATCATAGGCACCTTGAAGATATACTCCATGACGACAACGATAGGATCGGATGCGGATAGAAACATAGGAGCGAGATGGATGAGAATATAACCGGCGGATGCCAGAAGCAATAAAATACTGATGATTTTCGGGATATGGTCCGATGAAATAGCTACATAACCCACAATCAGGAGATGTCCGCCAAAAATGATCAGCCCTGCCGACCAGATGGACTCGAACGCATCCAGGAATAGCATCGTAAAGGCGGGAAGCTGTCCTTGGCCCAACCCGGCGAATTTTTCTGGAGAACCAGAGAGCAGCGACACGAACAATAAATTCAATATGGAAACTCCTAAGATTGCCGCGTAAGTCAGTCGAAACCAAGCGCTGAGCAAGGCCAAGGCCTCATGAACAGGCTTCAGGAAAACATAAATGGCCCAAGCGGCTACGATATCGCAAATCAGGATGAGGATCCAGCCCGCGATTTCGCTTTTCAACAGCAGATTGGCGGATCGAAGATGATTCCATGTGGCGCTGGCGTCGCCATGGCCCGTTAGGCTTTCATGGACAAAGCCATAGGAGAACGATGCCGCGATGGCCATGAGGAGCAGTGCCGCACCTCCGATTCGAGCCGCTTGGTGCCGAAACCCTCGTTCCCTTTCCAACGTTTCCATTTCATACAACCCCCTAAAATGACTTGAAATCATTCATCATTTTAGCCAAAGGGGCTGGAAGGGGCATTAACTTAAGTTAATTTTTCATTCTTGGTTCGCAATTTCTAATCCATATCAAAAACGGAACCGCCCCATTCGATCGAAAAGGCGGTTCCGTTTCATTTAAGCGGCGACTTACGCCAACCGCATTTTGAAATCTTCGTATCCAAACTCATGCAGGATTTCGCAGTCGCCATCCTTATGCTGCAGCACAAGTGCTGGCAACGGCATGCCGTTGAAGGTGGTGTTCTTCACCATCGAGTAGATCGCCATGTCGCCGAACACCAGGCGGTCGCCAGGCTTCAGCGGCTGGTCAAACGAATAGTCGCCGATATTGTCCCCGGACAGGCAAGTTGGCCCGCCCAGCCGATAGGTATACGGCTTCTCGCCGGCTTCGCCCGAACCGAACAGCGGCGGACGGTACGGCATCTCGAGCACGTCAGGCATATGGCAGGAGGCCGAGGCATCTACAATGGCGATGTCCATGCCGTTCTTCATCGTATCCAGCACGGTCGTGATCAGGTAACCGGCGTTCAGCGCCACGGCTTCGCCCGGTTCCAGATACACTTCCAAACCGTATTTGTCCTGCATCCGCCGAATGCACGCTTCCAGCAACGGAATATCGTAGTCTTCCCGCGTGATGTGATGGCCGCCGCCGAAATTGATCCATTCCATTTGCGGCAGCCATGTTCCGAACTTCTCTTCAATCGCATCCAGCGTGGTCGACAAATCGTCCGAGTTCTGCTGGCACAAGGTATGAAAATGAAGACCAGACACGCCCTCCAACAGTTCCGGACGGAAATGCTCGAGCGTCACGCCAAACCGCGATCCGACGGCGCAAGGGTTGTAGATGTCGTGCCCCACCTGCGTGGAGCATTCCGGGTTAATGCGCAGACCGATTTTTTTACCGGCCGCCAGCACCCGATCCCGGTACTTCTCCACTTGGGAGAACGAGTTAAAGATCACGTGATCGCAGAGCTCGATGATTTCGTCCATCTGATCGTCCCGGTAGGCCGGGGCAAAGACGTGATTCTCCTTGCCCATCGCCTCGTGACCGAGCCGGGCTTCGAACAGGCCGCTGGATGCCGTCCCGCTCAAATACTGGCCGATCAGCGGATAAGTGGTGTACATCGAAAATGCTTTTTGCGCCAAAATAATCTTCGCGCCCGTCCGCTCCATAATGCCGCCCAGGATCTTCAGGTTTTGTTCCAAAAGTTTCTCATCGACCACATAACAAGGTGTTGGCAGTTCCTCGAAGCGCATATTATCTAACGTACTCCGTTTCTTTGCGCTCTGCGGAGGTCTCCTCTTCCGGGAACGCGTCTACCAGCTCCGGATTGAAGCTTTCTTGCCAAGGCAGACCCCATTTGTTCAGCGCATCCATGAATGGATCCGGATCGAACTCTTCGATGTTGTAAACGCCCGGTTTGTTCCAAGTGCCGTTCATCAGCATCATCGCACCGATCATCGCCGGAACGCCGGTCGTGTAAGCTACGGCTTGGGAGCCGACTTCTTTGTAGCATTCTTCGTGGTCGCACACGTTATATACATAATACAGCTTATCTTTACCGTCTTTTTTGCCTTTGAAAATACAACCGATGTTCGTTTTGCCTTTCGTACGCGGTCCAAGCGAAGACGGATCCGGCAGTACGGCTTTCAGGAACTGCAGCGGCACGATTTGCTTGCCTTCGAATTCGATCGGCTCAATCGAAGTCATGCCGACGTTTTCGAGGCACTTCAGGTGCGTGAGGTAGCTTTGGCCAAACGTCATGAAGAAGCGGATCCGTTTAATGCCTGGAATGTTAAGGGCCAGGGACTCGATTTCCTCATGGTGAAGCAGATACATATCCTTTTCCCCGATTTCAGGGAAGTTGTAGACGCGTTTGATTTCCATCGGCTCGGTTTCGATCCATTCGCCGTTCTCCCAGTAGCTGCCCTTCGCGGACACTTCGCGGATGTTGATCTCCGGGTTGAAGTTCGTCGCAAACGGATAGCCGTGGTCGCCCGCATTGCAGTCGAGGATATCGATGTACTCGATTTCGTCGAAGTGATGTTTCAGGGCATACGCGGAAAATACGCCGGTTACGCCTGGGTCAAAGCCGCTGCCCAGCAGTGCGGTGATGCCGGCTTGCTCAAAGCGCTCGCGGTATTCCCATTGCCACTTGTATTCGAATTTCGCGGTATCTTCCGGCTCATAGTTCGCCGTATCCATGTAGTTCGTCTTGGTTGCCAGGCAGGCGTCCATGATCGTCAAATCCTGATACGGCAGAGCCAGGTTCATCACCACGTCCGGTTTAACTTCGTTGATCAGCGCGATCAGTTCGTCGACGTTGTTGGCATCGACTTGCGCCGTCGTGATTTTCGTCTTGCCGCCGTCCAGCTTCGCTTTCAGTGCGTCGCATTTCGACTTCGTGCGGCTGGCAATGCAGATTTCCTCAAAAACCTCGCTGTTTTGAACACATTTGTGGATGGCTACAGCAGCGACGCCGCCGCAGCCGATGATCAGTGCTTTTCCCATTTTTCCATCTCCTAACCTTCTTCGAATTTTGGCATAGCGGGCGTGAAACGTAAAAAAAGCAAGCGAACATACGCATACCTGCGCATCATCACTTGCTTCTGATATAGTCAATATTAAGTAAGCTCCAGAATGACGGACGAACGCCCGTCTGCATCGCCGTACGAAACCATCGTACGAACGCACGTAGTGGAAGTCTTAATATTCAATATATCATGCTTTGATCAGAGTCTATTTAGCAAATAATTCGCCTTTACCACTCTTATTGACCGTTTCACAAGTTGATGTGCATATGCACTGGTTGTAAAGTAACCAACTTATAAAATTTGAGCTTTTAACTCAATCAATAAGGCAACTAAGTTGCCAATCGGCATTTGACCCGGCTGTCCGTATGGCCTTAACTCTCTTGTAGGAAAGTGGTCAAAAATTATCTGCTTGGAAAGACTCGCGATATATTGAATACAACCTTTCCAAAAATCATGCTCCTTTATATTAGCAGGAACTGTTTCGGACGGCAATAGCTAATTTAAAATAAATTTTTCTTGAGTTTTAGGGTGCTTTACGTGGGTTGTTCGTCTGTTCGCGCGTCTGCCCATCCATCTGCCCGTTCGTCTGCTCATCTGTCTTCCCGTACATCTGCGCGTCCGTCTGCCCGTCCATCTGCTCATCTGTCTGCGCGTCCGTCTGCGCTAACGCTTGCCACGAGTCTTATTTGGCAAAAAACAGGGGGGCTGGCGTACTAACGCTTGTCAGCGAGCTTATGGACGGAAAATACGCTGTAGAACTCGTAAAATCGACCCAATAGAGTTCCAGGTAAGCGTTACGCGTAGAAAACTTCCATTTTGGCGCGAATAGCGTTTGTCACAAGCGTTACACGACTAGGCTCATTCCGTCACACCCAGTCGAACCCGTAACCCCCCCGTAACCCTCCGTACCCCTCCGTACCCCCCATCGCACCCCGTCGCACATCCCTAATCACCAACTTGACGCGAATCAAGGAAACCCTTTGGCATCCAGGTTACGATGAAGCCATCGATAACCGAAAGGGGATATGCCACATGGTCAACGTGAAATGGAAAGTAGAAGAGTTAACTTGTCCGAGCTGCATCAAGAAAATCGAAACCGTACTGACGAAACAGCCGGGGGTACAGGAAGCCAAAGTGTTGTTCCACTCCAGCCAAGTGAAAGTTGAGTTTGACGAGAAACAGGTGCAGGAGGAGCAACTGAGAAACGCAATGGCGAAGCTGGGTTACCCGGTCATTGGGGGAGGTCAGAGCGATGGCCAAACCTCGTAAAGCGGCAGCGTTGTTGGCGTCTGGGCTGCTTCTAGCCCTGGCGGGCGGGTTCCACCTCCTGGGCTGGGAGGTTGCACAGAATGGGGCGTTGCTGCTGGCGTCTGCGATATCCGGATGGACGATCGCGGTCAAGGCAGTTCAATCGCTTCGGATGTCCGCCTTCAGCATCGAGCTGTTGGTGACGATCGCGATGATCGGAGCGGTGATCCTAGGCGAATACGTTGAGGCGGCCGCAGTGGCCTTCTTGTTCCGGCTGGGGGCGTACCTCGAGGCGATTACGCTAGGCAAGACGCGCTCCGCCTTGAAGGCGTTGGTCGATCTGGCCCCAGCCGAAGCTATCGTCCTGCGGGACGGCACCCAGGTCAAGTTGCTCGCGTCCGAAGTGGTCCGGGGGGACCGGGTGCTTCTGCCTTCGGGCAGCAAAATCGCGGTCGACGGCCAGGTCGCTTCCGGTCAGGCCCTCGTTAACGAAGCTGCGATCACTGGAGAGCCGGTTCCCGTCGCTAAGCAGGTTCACGACCGCGTCTTCAGCGGAACGACCGTGGATACCGGATACCTTGAAGTCATCGCGGAGCAAGTTGGCGAAGACACGACCTTTGCCAAAATCATCGAGCTTGTCGAAGAAGCTCAGGAGTCCAAGGCAAAGACGCAAAAGTTCCTCGACAAATTTGCCTCCTACTATACGCCGGGCATGCTGGCGCTAGCGGTTCTGGTTTACTTTATCTCTCGAAATCCGGAGCTGGCGCTAACGTTTCTGGTGATCGCTTGTCCTGGGGCACTGGTCATTTCCGCTCCCGTGTCCATGGTGGCCGGACTCGGTAACGGAGCCGCGAACGGATTGCTGGTCAAGGGCGGAGAGGTTCTCGAAAACCTGGCAAAGGCGGAAGTCATCGTATTCGACAAGACGGGAACGTTGACGGAAGGCAGACCGGGCGTGGTTGCGGTACACACCTATGGCGGCACGCAGGAACGCGAGCTATTGATGCTGGCCGCCGCAGTCGAGTCTGCATCGGAGCATCCGCTTGGCCAGGCCATCGTGAACGCGGCGAAGGAGCGGGAAGTCGAGCCCGCCGAGCGGCCGGAGCGGGTGGAAGTGCACAAAGGAAGCGGGATTAGCGGAACGGTTGGCGGAAAGGCCGTTTTAGTTGGAAAACGGGAGTGGATGGATCATTTAGGCGTTGCGAAGAACAAGGAAGCGTGGACGGAGGCCGAACGCCAAGAGAAGCAGGGCTATACCGTCGTGTTTGTGGCAACTGACGAGAAATTGATCGGCATGGTCGCCATCACCGACCCTGTGCGGCCCGAAGCGAAGGAAGCGATCCGGGAACTCAAGCGGCAGGGGGTGAAGCGGGTCTTGATGCTGACCGGCGACAATCGACATGCCGCCCAACACGTCGCGGATCGGGTGGGGATCGACCAGGTTTACGCAGGGCTTTTACCGGCCGATAAAGTGGCGCATATCCAGGAATGGAAGCGTCAGGGGTACCGCGTCGCCATGCTTGGCGACGGCATCAACGACGCTCCGGCCATCGCCGCTGCTGACATCGGGATGGCAATGGGAGGGACGGGAACGGACGTTGCGATTGAGACGGCGGATGCCGTCATCATGACCGATCGGCTGGATAAACTGGTATACGCCCGCCAGCTGGCGAAACGCACGGTCCGCAACATGAAGCAAAACGTATCGTTTGCCGTGGCGGTGGTGGTTCTGTTGCTGGCAGGCGTATTAACGGAGCATATTTATCTGGCTTCCGGTATGTTTATTCACGAATTCAGCGTGCTGCTGGTGATCCTGAATGCACTTCGCTTGACGCGGCGCGGGCGCAGTTCCGGCAGGAATAAGGGGCGGGACGCAGAACCCAAGGCAATTACAGGCGTCTAAGTTGCTCCAGGATGTCCTCCGGATCGGGGCGTTTCATGAAATCCGGCTCGACATAGGCGGAGCGGACGATACCCGATTCGTCGATCATAAACGTGGATGTAACTGGCAAGATCCAGCGGTTGGTAGCATTGTATTCAGCTAGATCCAGGTTGAATTTGTTAAGAAAGATGTCCTGAATGTAGTCCGGTACATCGTACAGAATGTTATAAGCCGCCGCGGTTAATCCGTTCGTATCGCTCAGGACCTGGAATTGAAGATCTTCTTTCTCTTGCTGAGTCAGTGTATTATCGGGGCTTTGCGGACTAACGGCAATCAAACGGCCGCCGATGGCTTCGATTTGCGGAAGCACCTTCTGATACGATCGTAGCTGCATATTGCAGAAGGGGCACCAGCCTCCCCGATAAAAAGTCAGCACAACCGGACCTTGGGACAATTCGTCGTACAGATTCACGGCTTGCCCAAGCGAGTTGTTTAAAGTAAAGTCTTTAGCTTTTTGGCCCTCCGACAGACCGAACGCATTGCCCGCTTGCTGTTGCCCATTGATCAAGCGGAATAACTCGTTATACACATCGGCTGGGGTATTTGCAATAAACTCTTGTCTCATTTGATCCAGGGTTTGCGTGAATGTCATCTTCATACACCTCATTTAGGTAGATACGGCGGCCCTTCCGCTGTACGGGGTGGGGACTTCCGTTCGTTCTATTTTGGAGTGACTACTCCATTTTTAAGCTGATCTCATTTTATTTAAATTTTTTTGGATTGTCAACTCCATTTTTCAGAAAAGGAGGATGTTCCTCCTTCGCAGATCACACAAAAACCCCGCAACCCGGCGTTTACCGCCGGTTACGGGGTCCATTAAAAACGTAGATTAACCTCCTCTGCTGTGGCCGATTCCGGGTGCAAGCCCGGGTTGTCTCTTTTTACTTGGAGACCGAACGGCGCACCGTCATCATACGAGATAGGAACGGATATGCTCCAAGATCGCATCGAGCACAGCCTCTAGCGCGCAGATATCCTTGCGGACCTGCGTCATCAGCAGGCCGCCCTGCAAGGCAGTCAACAGCGCCAACGCCAGCCGGTCCGGGTCAGCATCAGCGCGCATTTCTCCACGTGCATGCATCGCGCGCAGCCCTTGGCTGATCGCCTGCTCCCACTGCAGGAAACCCGCGGCAAGCGCCGTGCGGGCTGCCGGTTCCATGTCCGCAAGCTCGCTGGCCAGCGAACCGATCGGGCAACCGCCTTGATACTCTCGGTCAACCTGCAGTTGAATAACGGCGTCGCGCCAGGTTTGCAGCGCCTCCATGCTGTCCAGATGGCTAAGCAAAGGCTCTTGTGCGCCCAGCACCTGCTCCGTCTGGAACAGGATGACGGCCTGCACCAGCTCTCGCTTCTCTTTGAAGTAGTGATAAAGCTGGGAGGAGCTGACCTTGGCTTCCTTCTGTACATCCTCCACGCTCGTTCCGGCAACGCCGCGTTCGAACATCAGTCCGGCGGCGGCCGCGACGATGCGGCTGCGCGTTTCTTTTCCCTTCTTTGTGAGTTTCTGTTCCGAGTTGATTGTTGTCATCGTGTTCTTCATGAGCTTAGTATATCAAAAATGGAGTTATCCATCCAGAAATGAATGACGCCTTTCCGGTGCACACTAGGGATCGAGATATGTGTCACAAAGGAGGTCAAACAAATGAAACTTGAAGCAAGGGGCGGCATCCGTCTCATAGGGAGATTGGCGATGCTGCTTGCCCTGTTGGCATTTTCGCTTTCGTTCGAGGCGGGAAGCGCAGAGGCTTCCCGGCCGGAGGGGGAGGGCATCTCGGCCTCACTGTCGGCAGCGCTGCGCCAGGGCGGCTACGTGATTTACGTCCGGCACGGCGAAGCCAACATCGGCGAGGACCAGCCAGGGCTGCGGCCGGAGGACTGTGCGACGCAGCGCAATTTGTCCGCCGTCGGCCGCGACCAGGCGCGCCAATTCGGCGACGCGCTGCGGGCGCGTGGCATCCCGGTGGCGACGCCGGTGCTGGCCAGTCCGCTGTGCCGGACGCGCGAAACCGCCGCGCTGGCCTTTGGCCCCGCCCGGGTGCAGGCCGTGCCGGCGCTGCTCGGGCTGGCGCGGCTAGGCGCCCCCGGCGGGGCGGCAGCGCCCGCGGAGCGGGAGGCGACTTTGCGCGCGCTGGACGCGACTTTGCGCGCGCTGGACGCGCGGCTGGAGGAGCCGCCTCCGGCCGGCGCCAACCGCGTGATCGTCGCCCACAGCTTCCCGCCGGGCGTCGGGTTTGGACCGCTCCCTGAGTTGGGAGCGGTCATCGTGCACCCGCGCGGCCGGGGGCAGGGCTACGATCTCGTGGCCCGCGTCCCGTTGGACGCTTGGGCCAACCTGCCGGCCCGGTAAGCAAACCCGCAGAAGCTTCAGGCCGCTATTGAGGCGACCTGAAGCTTTTTTTCAAGGCAGCATTCCGCTAACGGACCGTAAAGACTTTATTGTCCAATTTCCCGGAGATTTCCCGTGCTTACGGACGGGAATGACGTTATTTCAAGGACGCTAGCTAAATTCGCATCCATTTGGAGCCTATAAGGTCTTTGGAGTCCGTTAGATTTGGGGAGAGTGTCATTTAGCACCAATAACGGCTCTCCGGTCCGTTAGCCCCCTTGCTTTTTAACCCTATTCCCCCAGTTTGCTTGGTTTACCCCCTCCCTCTTTACTCTTCGGCATCGCTTATTGTCTTTACCTCACCCGCTCATCATAGCCTTGCGCCTATATGCTTGCGTTTCCGGAAACATATGTTACTATTAACACAGGTTAATGAAAACAGGAGTGAGTCAAATGTCGATCAACTATGCGATTCTTGGGATGCTGAGCGCCCGTTCCCTGACTGGCTATGACTTGAAGAAGATCATCCAGGATTCGCCGTTCATGCCCTGGTCGGGCAACAACAATCAAATCTACAAGGCACTGGTGGAATTGCTGGAAGAGGGGTGGGTGACCAACGAGGTGCACCATCAGGACAGCGCCCCGTCGAAGAAGATCTATACGATCACCGATGCCGGGCGGGAAGAGCTGAAGGCCTGGGTGCTGTCTCCGCCGGAGCTGCCGGAGTTCAAAAACACCTTCCTGGTGCGCCTCGCCTGGGCGGATTCGCTAGATTCAAACGAGCTGAATGCACTCCTCACGGGGTATGAGCAGGAAATTTACCTGCAGATCGCCGCAGAAGAGGAGAAGCTGCGCAGGGGTGAGTTCTCACCGCGCCGCACAACCCGCGAAGCCTATCTATGGGAGCAAATCCACGGCCGTGTCCTGGAGCAATACCGGAGCGAACTCGACTGGATCCGCCAACTGCGCGAAGACCTGGGAATTCGTCATCCGAAGGAAGGGGAGAACCATACCATGAACTATCAACTTGTGGAAAAAAACAATCAAACGATCGTCGTCGTGTCGTCCGCCGAACCACCGATCGCGACCGGTAAGGACGCCATTGGCCTGATCGAAGTGTGCATCGAGCATAACGTAGGACGGATCGCCGTTCATGCCGAGGCGTTGTCTGAGGACTTTTTTAAGTTAAGAACAGGAGTGGCCGGAGAAATTCTGCAGAAATTCGTGAACTTCTCGCTCCGCGCCGCCATTATTGTTGCCGACGGGAGCTTGATTAAAGGGCGGATGAAGGAGCTGCTCGCCGAATCCAATCGAGGCAACCTGTTCCGAGTATTTGCCAGTCAAGCCGAAGCGGAGGAATGGTTGGCGGGAGAATAAGAAGAGGCTTGTACGCCTCCCAAGTGGGCCTTGCTGGTGATGCATGTCCCGGAGATGGTATAATTTGCTTATGGAAAATGCGCTTGGGAGGCCAATCGATGAGAGAAGAGCTATTGGAACAATTGCAAACGTGGCATGAAGAAGATGAGTACGAACAGATCGTTCAAGCCATTATGGACGTGCCGGCGGAGGAAAGAGATTATGAGCTCGTAAACCATTTAGGGCGGGCGCTGAACAATCTGGAGCGGTATGATGAGGCGGTCGGGCAGTTCCTGACCATTGCCGCGGAGGGCCAAGAGGATCCGCTTTGGCATTACCGGATCGGCTTGGCGTATTACTACTTGGGCCGGTACGACGAAGCGCGGACGGCGTTCGAGAACGCCGATCGGTTGGAGCCGGGAGACGAGGACACCCTGGAATTCCTGAGCTGGATCGAGGAAAAGACGGCCGAGGGCGCATCTGGATCGGAAGCGACTCCAAACGAGGCAGCATCTGAGACGGAAGCGACGAAGCCGGAGGCCGGACAAACCTTGGCGGCACCGGTTCATTTCGAGGGTGACTTCGACGCGGCGAGCTTCTGGGATGACGGCAATCCCGCGGCCGAAAAGTACGTCTCCGCACCGCCAACTGACGCATTAATCGAGTCCGTGGAAGAGTCGCTTGTTTTCCGTCTGCCGGCTTTTTACGTGAACCTGATGAAAGTGCATAATGGCGGAATCCCCCGGGGCCGATACTTCCGGAGCGAATCCGGCGAGACCGTCGAAATTTTAGGTCTCATGGGTATCGGGCGCGAGAAACCGCACTCGCTGTGCGGAGCCGCCGGAAGCCGCGCGACGATCGAACGGGAGGGGTATCCCGAATTCGGCGTTGTTCTCTGCGATACGCCATCCGACGCCGGGGTGGTTATGCTCGACTACCGCGAATCCGCCAACGACGGCGAACCCGAAGTGGTTTACGTCGAGAAAGCGAGCAAGAAAGTCACCCGCCTGGCGCCGAGCTTCGAGGCGTTCGTCCGCGGGTTGACGGGCGGGGCGCAGCAAGGTTAGCCGCCAGGTTCAAACCATGACGGGTCACGCGAGTGTGTGACAGTTGCTCGCATAAAATGCGGCGGTCCGTACGCGAGTGTGGGTACGGAATCCCAAAGAGGCCGTCAGGATCCTAGATCCTGGCGGTCCCTTTTTGCCGCGTGGAGTCGATTTTTCATATATAATAGGCCTTTTCCACCTCAGACGAGCAATTGGATATGATTTATCGAATACAATATGGGAAATCATCACCGAAAGGCCCATTGTGTATGATATTTCGAATACAATAAGCCACTTTGCCTTTTCAGCGACCTATTATATATGATTTTTCATATACAATAGGCCTTTTCCGCTTCAGACGAGCAATTGTATATGATTTTTCGAATACAATATGGCGAATCATCGCCGAATAGCCCATTATACTCGAAATTTCATAGATAATCCTCTCGACTCTCGTTGAGAATAGGGAATAGGGAGTTCCTCGTTCCGCCTAAAAAGGGTAGAATAAGAGGAGAAGGAGAGGTACCCCATGGCACAATTAGTCTATAAGCAAATCATAGACGACCTGAAGGAGAAGATTTTCTCCGGACAGTTTGCGAATATGAGATTGCCGGACGAGCGCAGCCTGAGCGAGACATACCAGGTGAGCCGCAGTTCGGTGAAGCGCGCGCTGACGAAGATGGAGCATGACGGCATTATTTTTAAGAAGCGCGGTTCCGGCACGTTCATCAATCCCCTATACATAAAAAATGAGTCCATCTTCAACTACGAAGGCTCCAATCTTGGGGTCACTGACAACTTCCAGATGCACGGCAAGAAGCCGAAGGTGAAGGTGCTCAGCTTTGAGGTGATTCCGCCGACCGAGGAATTGCAGCGCGATTTGTTTCTGGAGCCACATGATTTCGTGTACAAAATCGTCCGTCTGCGCCTCTTCGACGAGGAGCCGTTTATGATCGAAACGGGATACATCCCCATCAAAATCGTGCAGGACCTGAACCAGACGATTATCGAGGGATCGATCTTCAACTATTTGGAGGACTCGCGGAACTTGGCCGTGACCAAGTCGTTCCTGTCGATCTACGCCGAGCCGTCCAATTTGCAAGACCAGGAGCTGCTGCATTTGGCACCAAATGAGCCGGTCAGCATTATGGAGGGGATCTTTTTCTTAGATAACGGCACGCCGTTCGAGTTCTCGCACATGCGGTTCCACTATAAATATTCGAAATTTAATACGTTCGTTTCGGTACAAGAGAAATAAGTGCGGAATGACATCCAAGCAGGCTGAACCAAGGTTCGGCCTGCTTTTTTTTATCCGGTGAGGGAAAATGGGCATGCTAAAGGCACTGAAAGATGCAGCGGCGGACCGATCAATTTTCATAGTATGTTCAATATTTCACGTAATTGGACCGTATCAATTTTTGAAAAGGTCGTTATTATAGAAGTATAGGTGAAAACATTCACAAGGTTAGAATCGAACGCAACAGAACAAGATCAGAAAAAGAAAAAACAAAGGGAGTGGAAGAAATGGCATTTACGATGACGCAAGTCGATTATTCCTCCAAAACGTACCTGGCCAAGCTGGACGCTTATTGGCGCGCAACGAACTATATCTCGGTGGGGCAGTTGTACCTGAAGGACAACCCGCTGCTGCTGGAAACGTTGAAGGATTCGGATGTGAAGGTCAAGCCGATCGGGCACTGGGGCACGATTCCGGGCCAAAACTTCATTTACGCCCACCTGAACCGGGTCATCTGCAAATATGATCTGGATATGTTCTACGTCGAAGGACCGGGTCACGGCGGGCAAGTGATGGTATCGAACTCTTACCTGGATGGCAGCTATACGGAAATCTATCCGGAAATTACGCAGGATCTTCAAGGGATGAAGAAGTTGTTCAAGCAATTTTCCTTCCCGGGCGGGATTGCTTCCCACGCAGCACCGGAGACGCCGGGGTCGATTCATGAAGGCGGGGAATTGGGGTATTCGCTTTCGCATGGCGCAGGCGCGATTTTGGACCACCCGAACCTCATTTCGGCGGTCGTCGTAGGCGACGGGGAAGCCGAAACCGGACCGCTTGCGGCTTCTTGGTTCTCCAACCGGTTCATCAACCCGATCACGGACGGGGCTGTTCTGCCGATCTTGCACTTGAATGGATTTAAGATCAGCAACCCAACGATCCTGTCTCGTCAAACGAACGAGGAAATGACCGCTTATTTCAAAGGCATGGGCTGGGAACCGATTTTCGTAGAAGGCGAAGATCCGGAGTTGATGCATCCGGCGATGGCGAAGGCGCTGGACACGATCGTTGAGAAAATCCAAGCCATCCAGAAGCATGCGCGCGAAACCGGGGACGCTACTCGTCCGGTATGGCCGATGCTGGTATTCCGTTCCCCGAAAGGCTGGACGGGACCAAAGGAATGGGGTGGCGTGCCGAACGAAAATTCGTTCCGTGCCCACCAAGTACCGATTCCGGTAGACCAAAAGAACATGCAACACGCTCCGGCTTTGCTGGAATGGATGAAGAGCTACCGTCCGGAAGAGCTGTTCTACGAGAACGGTCGTTTGAGAGACGAACTCGCCGAAATCCTGCCGAAGGGCAACCGCCGCATGGGCAAAAATCCAGTTACCGACGCCGGCCGTCTGGTGAAGGATCTGCGCCTCCCGAATTTCCGGGATTATGCCCTCGATAACTCCGTACCGGGTAAAGTTGTCGCTCAGGACATGGCTGTGTTGGGTAAATACGTAGCCGAGGTCGTTCAACTGAACGAAGCGAACAAGAACTTCCGCATCTTCGGCCCGGACGAAACGATGTCCAACCGCCTCGGACCGGTGTTTGACGTCACTAAACGCCAATGGCTGGACGCCGTGAAGGAGCCAAACGATGAATTCCTGGCTTCCTATGGTCGCGTCATTGATTCGCAGCTGTCCGAGCATCAGGCAGAAGGCCTGCTGGAAGGGTATGTGCTGACTGGGCGCCATGGCTTCTTCGCCAGCTACGAAGCGTTCCTGCGCGTAGTTGATTCGATGATTACCCAGCACTTCAAATGGCTACGCAAAGCGACGGACCATGGCTGGCGCGGGAAGATCCCGTCCTTGAACGTCGTGGCAACCTCCACGGTGTTCCAGCAGGATCACAACGGATATACGCACCAAGACCCAGGTTTGTTGGGCCATCTGGCTGACAAGAAGCCGGAGTTCATCCGCGAGTATTTGCCGGCGGACGCCAATACGCTGCTGGCCGTGTTTGATACGATCCTGAACGACCGTCAGAAGATCAACTTGATCGTCTCCTCCAAGCATCCGCGTCCGCAATGGTTTACGGCTGACGAAGCAGCGGAACTGGTGGAAAAAGGCTTGAAAGTGATCGACTGGGCCAGCACCGATCAAGGCGGCGAGCCGGATATCGTGTTCGCTTCCTCCGGCACGGAGCCGACGATGGAGAGCTTGGCTGCAATCAGCATTTTGCATGAGAAATTGCCGGATCTGAAAATCCGTTACATCAACGTTGTCGACCTGTTGAAGCTGAGAAGCCAGAAGCTGGATCCACGCGGCTTGTCCGATGCTGAATTCGACGCATTCTTTACCAAAGACAAACCGGTTGTGTTCGCGTTCCACGGTTATGAAGGCCTGATCAAGGACCTGTTCTTTGACCGCCACAACCATAACCTGCATGTGCATGGTTACCGGGAAAATGGCGACATCACAACGCCGTTCGATATGCGCGTAGTGAACCAAATGGACCGGTTCGACCTGGTCAAAGAAGCGGTCTTGAACCTGCCGAACGCCGAGCAATACGCTTCGATCGCCGACGAAATGGATGCGATGGTGAAGAAGCACCACGCGTACATCCGCGAGGAAGGCATCGACTTGCCGGAAGTGGAAAACTGGGTTTGGAAACCGCTGAAATAAGCGGATGCATGATTAAGCCTGCTCCCCTATGGGGGGCGGGCTTTTATGTTCGAAATGTTGCAACTCATACAACATTTGTTCCGCCATCCGTGCCCAGAATGGTTAATTTTGCCCTTCTCGGTTCACCCTAACGGGGTAGCTAGCAGTACCCATCCACCCCCAATAACCAACATGGAGTGAACTAGATATGGCAAATGACCAAACGGCGCACCAGGAAGCCGTGGAAACCGTCCGGAAGTTGATCAAAGGCATCGAGATCGCTATGCTGACGACCGTCACGCAGGAAGGGCTGGTGTCGCGTCCGATGAAAACCCAGGAGGTCGAATTCGACGGCGACCTCTGGTTCTTGACGAAAGAGGAGACAGATAAATACACCCAACTCAAGCAGCATCCCAGCGTCAACGTGTCGTACGTGGGGAACTCCTACGTTTCGGTACGCGGAACTGCCGAGGTGGTCAACGACCGGGCGAAGATCGACCAATTCTGGAATGCGGCCTACGCCAAATTCCTGCACACCACCAGCGATGACCCGAGTCTAGTCCTGATCAAAGTGAAGGCCGAGGCGGCGGAATACTGGGAAACCGGCAATCTCGTCAAGATGGTCAAGCGCATGTTCTCCCAACTGACCGGCAAAGAAACGGAAGCCGAATTGAACAAGACGGTGAAGTTGTAGGGCCGGTGGACTTCTCAAAAAAAGGGACGTTCCTCTTTTTCATTTAGTTAATCAAAAAGAAACCAATCCTTGGTGAAATGGAAGTGTCGAGCAACCATTCAAAAAGGAGAGGTTTCTTTTGTACATTCAATCCCGCAAAGTAATGTCGTGCGTGTAGTTAATGCCGCCGTAAATAAAATCAATGACAGCAGTACTAGTGAACAGATTGAAACATTTGCAGAGACAGACTTTATAAATATGGTTACTGCAAAAATCGCAGTAATCATTACAGATCCACAAAATAATGATGTCGTTTCCAAAACTCTTACCCATGAACAGTATGTATTCTATAACCCTACTCGCACTGGGACTTATTCAATAAGATATGTGGATGAATATAAGCTTAATTGGAATCTTTATGTTACTTTAAGCAGCTATCAAATAGATATTTCTTCGAAAAATACAGTGAATGTACTGGGGAGTGATGGTAAACTAAGACGAGTATTATATAAAGACGGCAAAGTGTACATTTACCCATCTGAAACTCATAAAAGCTCTTTCTTAAAAGAAAGTTTATCCTTAAATAATACTTTTAATAACAAAGACAGTATCCTTGAAAGAACTTCAAACACAATTTTATGACGAAGAACTTAAAAGAAATGTAAGAGATCTAAAAGATTACAGAATTGGAGATTCAATTCATTTTAAAGATGAAGTTGCTTCTATTGAATATGATCCAAATAGTAATCATACTCTTATTGGTTTTAAAGATCAGGATAACGATATCGTAAATTGGGTGTTTAAAGATAATTTACTTGATCGATATAAAGTTGGAGATGTTATCGAATTAAAATTGAATGTTGTTGAAGAAACAGAAGAATTCGAGAATATGGATTTAATTAAAACCTTTCAAGACAGTGGTGAGGTTGCTGAGAGTATCGACAATTATTTAATTACACAATAAAGATGGTGATATTATCATAAATGTTAAAAAGTCGTTAATTTACATCTTAGTGTTTTGGGGGATATTTAAAATTCTTTTCTTTCTCTTGAAAGATGTCATTTTTCAAGTCATAAACTTAAATGATCCATATAATAATGTTATTCAAATGTTTAGTATAGGTATAATCATATTGATATCACTAATTTTCACGGTACTACTTTTAAAGGACAAAGAATAATTATTACAAACAAAAAAGACTGTTCATGTCTGAACGTCTTTTTTGTTTCTTACTAACCCATAAGACTAACATGATAAAAGTGTTTTATTCTGAGAACTGAATTCCTCTTAAATACCCACTCCACGTGACACTCCCTATTATCGTGCCTAGGAACCCTTTCCCCCTAATCTATTCATAGATTTGCTGCCCTAATCCACCGAGGGACCGCGGAAGTGGTCAACGACCGGGCGAAGATCGACACTGCTCTTTTTTTCATCCTATTCGTTGCGGACTGGCAGCTTCCGGAAGGCTTTTCGCCTCATCTGCCATTTCTCCAGGTAATAAACGGCGATGACCATTACGGAGATGATTCCTAAGTATTCGGCGATTACGCCAAAAACGTTCGGACCCGATCCGACCGATCCGATGCCGCGCCCTTCGCCACGTAATCCGCCACTGGGTTTCCCGGAATGGCCCAAGCCTTCGCGGGATCCTCCTTCGTCGCCGTCAGGCCATTGAGGTCTTTCGCCGCTCTCCCGATCCAAATCACCATCCGCATCCATTTGGCCTCTCTCCCGGTCACCGAAGTCACCCGCGTGTCCCGTCATCGATTTCAAGCCAAATACGTTACTGATGCTCTGCACATGACCGACGAAGTTTGTGGCGTACATTTGATAAACCCCAAATACCAGAAGGAGTGCCACAGCCACTTTGGCGAGGACCCCTAACCTAGGTTTCTTCATGCGGTAATGAATGATTTGGTGGAACACGCCCACGACCCATTTCCAATGCAGGCCAATATGTATGGCCACCAGGATCAGGACGAGGTAGGACACGGACATATGGGTCAGTTTAAACCAGGACTCGTTACCGACGTGGATATTGGGGAATACCACCCGGGAGATGAAGATCCCGCTGATGATCACGAATCCCATGGATACCAGCAGAAGCAAATTCAGGACATAGCTGAATCGCGTTTTGAGCGGCAATTGCGGTCGAAGAGCTTCCTCGTGATCTTGGCTACCCAACGCCAATTCAGCAAAATATGGGTCAGAATCGCGCCGCCCATGGCGACACCGGCGATTTCATGGAAAGGGAGCCCGCCTAGCACCTGTTTGTTGAAGAAAAGGACAAACGTCAACGCCATCAGCAGATCTAGTCCGAATTTGACGTACATGATTTCCTTTTTCTTACGATCCCGCGGTGGGGTCTGTCGTTCCTGCATGGACTATTCAGCCTCCTTGGCGAAGTTCTTGATCTGGACCAAGGATACGCTGCGAACCTTTAATGAACCTTAAAAACGGGAAGGG
>RCUU01000291.1_pt1 | contig 28739 bp, 20 predicted proteins | sample 2166211 | NCBI WGS metagenome assembly RCUU01 (sample SAMN09932620, study PRJNA488358) | compost metagenome | feature: garden; material: soil; isolation source: compost soil in phenylacetic acid-enriched culture | place: Germany: Experimental Botanical Garden Goettingen | collected 2016-01-27
CGTACAGTTCCTTCATGGTTTCACTTCCTATCGTTTCTCGGTTTCATAACCTATTCATACTTGGCCTTAATCATAAGACGAGGTACGGGGTGGTTTTGTGACAAAGGAACGAGGGGAAGATCCCGTTGGTTCTCCCTATAGATGTTCGAATTTTGAAAGCCAATGCTCGATTTATGAATGTAGTCATCGCCCTGCTCTCCCTAAAATAGGGGTGAAACTCATTTTCCTTTAAAGGAGGTTAATTATGAAAGCGCTTCTAAACCTGGCGGTATGGGGGTGTGTTGGCTGAAGGCTGTTTTCGGGCGTTGGTAACGGCGAAAGTATCGTATGAAAACAGAGGAACCACCCAGAACCCATGACCGGTTGAAGGAGGAGAACTTGTTGAAGAGAAATACGAAGCTGTTCCTGCAATCCTTTATGATGATGTTGATCGGCGTATCCTTGGTGTTTGCGAATGCTCCTGGTTCGTGGACCGAGGTTTCCGCGGCACCGAACCCAGGAAAGCCTGCACCGGGAGACAAGAGCGGGCTGGATGCCCAGGGCAGAATGGCGGCCCACTTCGGTTCGCCCGTGATTGACGGCGACATCGACAAAGTCTGGAGCAAAGTGCAAGCGGTTACACCTAAATTTGCTTCGGATCAAGCAGAGGCCTCCGCCACTTTCAAGGCTTTGTGGGATGACCGCGCCCTGTATGTCCTGGTTGAAGTCAAGGATAAGCATCTTTCGACCGAATCGGTGACTCCTTACATGCAGGATTCCTTGGAGATCTTCTTGGACGAGAATCACGACAAGACGCAGGAATACGGACTAGACGACTTGCATTTCCGCGTCAATGTTGAGAACGCCCAATCCGTGGACAACGGTAAAGTCGAGCGGTTCTTCACGGCTTCGAAACGAGTGGACGGCGGATATGTCATCGAAGCCCGGGTTGCCCTCCAATCCAAACCCGAGAACGGAAAGGTAATGGGCCTCGAATTGCAAATCAACGACGCGAAGGATGCAAATCGAATCGGGACCTTGAATCTATTCGATTCAACGGGCAGCGCCTGGAACGATACGAGCAAATTCGGCGAAATCGTGCTCACGGGCAAGACCAAGGGGGATGTCAGCGGAGTTAATCCCTACGACCTTCTGAATCTGATCAAGAGCACGCTGAAGCTGGACTTTACGCTATATCAAAATCCAGCCGTGGTGAAGGACGCCCTGATGAAGGTGGTTGCCGCCAACGTTCTGAACGACAAAAAGGCCACTCAACCTCAAATCGATGAGCAATACGCGGCTATCCAGGCTGCGGTTAGCAAGCTGGAGATGACGGAGGAAGCCGCGAACGAGAAATATTTCAAGGAAGTTCCGGACGCCTACCGAACCGAGAGCGCCAAACCGGGGACGATCGAGAGCTTAACGTACAAGACGCCAAACTTAACCGGCGGAATGGATGAGAAGAAGCTGAATGTTTATCTTCCGTACGGTTACGACGCGTCCGATTCCACGAAGCAGTATAATGTGCTTTATCTGATGCACGGCGGCGGGGAAAACGAGAATCTCATCTTCGGCGGCCCCGGCCAAAGCAAGGAATTGAAGAAAATCATCGACCATATGATCGCAAACGGCGACATTGAACCGATGATCGTGGTAACCCCAACCTTCTACGGCGGGAAAAACGATACGGCTCTCTTCCACGAGGAATTAATCCAGACCATCGTGCCGTTGGTGGAAACGAAGTATCACACGTATGCGAAGTCCGTCAACCTGGACGAGTTAAAGGCTTCCCGGGCGCATCGGGCGTTCGGCGGGTTCTCTATGGGCTCAGTGACGACATGGTATACCTTCATCCATAACCTCGACTATTTCAAGTATTACCTGCCGCTAAGCGGGGATAGCTGGGCGTTGGGCCAAGGAGGCGGAGGCAGCAAACCGAAGGAAACGGCGGAATACCTGGCCAAAGTCGCCAAGGACGCAGGGTATCAACCGCAGGATTACTATATCTTCAGCGCCACGGGCAGTTTGGATATCGCTTATCCGAACTTGAAGCCTCAGATCGATGCGATGAAACAGCTCACCGATACCTTCATTTATTCGTCGGATACGACCAAGGGGAATTTCTACTTCATTGTAGGCGATGGCGGCACGCACGCCTGGAACTGGGTGAACCAGTACATCTACGATATTCTGCCGGACCTGTTCAAATAGATTCCTAACGAAAGGATGTAACTGCTGAGCCGAGAGGCCTCTTGTCCTGGTGCGACAGGGGGCCTTTTGGCCGCATCGTCTAATCTTTTCCCTACTTCCGGTTGTGTTTTCAAATTGTTTGGCTTGGCCATCTATCGATATAATGAAGGTTGTGGGATTCTAAGGCACAAGAAGCGGAGGACCGGACAGTGAAAACGCGGTTGGTGAAGAGCATACGATCTTTAAGTTACGGCAAGCCGAAAAAGCTAGCTTTTAAGATTCCGTTTGCTTATTTTCTCGTGATCTTGTTTACAGTGGGTTTAAGCTATATGGTACTGGACCAAATGGCAGCCAATTCGGCCCAGAAGAAAATCAATGAGGCCTCGCTGCAAACGGTGACGTCCATAAGGACAAACGTAGATTTAATGATTGAGAACGTCAACAACTATTCGAAAATGATCTTCTCGGATCGCAATTTGCAGAACTTGCTCCGGCAGGGAGATGTATACGCGAATCTGCAAACCCAGTCGAAGGTCAGCTCCTATCTGTACAATCTTATGCAAGCGGTTCCGATCATCGACTCCGTGCACATTTATGACCATGCGGGGCATCGCTTCACCGTCGCAACTCAAGAATTGCCAACGTACATGGAGGTGGATATCAAGGATGCCCCCTGGTATGACCAAGTGGTGAGCAATAAAGGAAAATATATTTTGAGGCTGGATAATCGACGAGGGCCTGCGGACGCCGCCGATGGCAATATCGTCTCTTTTATACGCTTGATTCGCGACATCGACAATACGGCCCCTCTCGGGGTGTTGGTCATAGATATCAAGGACGACGCTTTGGTTCAGGCTTATTCGAATCTGCAAAATGGGAGCTCCTTGCAAATCGCCATTTTGGATGAGAACAATCAGACCATTGTAGCGGATGCAACGGACGAGCAAGGCAGCGCCGTTCTGCATGAACTGCTCGAAACGAACAGGGCAATGTTGGAGGAACAGTTTCAGCAAAAGGATTCAGGCTCCTTATCCATGAATTTGGGTTCCCGGAAATATACCGTGACCTATCTGTCGGGCGGAGCTTACAACTGGAAATTTGTGAGCATCTCGCCGCACAACTCCACGGAGTCGCGTAACCAATCGCTGGTGGTGTTGACGCTGGTCTTGCTGATTATTAACGGCACCATCTTCTTTGTCAGCTCCTTCGTGATTTCACGCAGTATCATTAAACCGATTCAGAAGCTGCTTCGGGCGATGAATAAAGCGCCTAGCGGCAATTTCATGAAGGTCACTACGGAGCCGAGCAGCTTCGAGCTGGAGCAGCTATATAACGGATACAATCGGATGATCGAACAGATTGATCAGCTGCTGAAGCGCGTCATTGAAGAGCAGAAGACGATACGCAAAGCTGAGTTAAATGCGCTTCAATCCCAAATCAAGCCCCATTTCTTGTATAACACGCTAGACTCGATCACGTCGCTTGCGCTATCCGGAGAGAACGAACAGGTATGTGAGTTGATCGAGGCGCTGGGGAGCTATTATCGGTTGAGTGTGAGCAAAGGGCAAGACGTCATTACCGTTGGCGAAGAAATCGAGATCGTACGGAATTACTTAATCATCCAGAGCGTGCGTTACCCGGACGTATTTGAGGCCCGGTTCGAGGTGGAGGAGGGCTGCGACCTAATCCCGATTCCGAAGCTGGTGCTTCAGCCGTTGGTAGAGAACTCACTCTACCATGGCATTCGGCCTAAGGGGACGAAAGGGGTCATACGGATCACCGCCAAGCAAGTGGACGAATCGGTGATCCTGTCGATTTCCGACGATGGCATCGGCATGTCGCGGGAGGAGATCGAGCAAATCCTGTTCACGGAAAGACAAGGTCAAATCAAGAGCTTTGGCTTATGGGGGACGATGGAGCGCTTGCGTATTTTTTATGAAGATAAAGACGTATTCCACATCGAAAGTGAACCGGGGTCAGGGACAACGATCACATTAATTCTACCGAATGGAGTAGATGCGCCATGGAAAAGTTGAAAGTTCTCATCGTTGACGACGAGCATTTGATCCGGAATTTGATTCGTATGCGCATTGATTGGGAGCAGGAAGGCTTCGAGATCGTTGGGGAAGCTCCGAATGCCCAGGAGGCGATGGAGTTGGTGGAGCAGCAGAAACCGGATGTCATCCTCACCGACATCTACATGCCGAACATCGACGGGATCGAGTTTAGCCGAAGCGTTCTGGAGAAGCATCCGCAGATCAAAATTGTCGTCGTAAGCGGCCATGACGAGTTTGAATATGCGCAGCAAAGCATCAAAATCGGGGTGTTCGATTTCCTGCTCAAACCGATTCGGGCGGCGGAACTGCTGCATGTCACCAGCAAGCTGAAACGGAAGATCGAGGAGGAACGATCCCGGGAAGGGGAACTTACGAGACTGAAGGAAGAGTTGGCTCGGAATCTTCCTTATCTCCGGGAGAAGTTCCTGCTGCAGTGGTTACAGGGGACGCTTTCCCGGGAAGAAATCCGGGAGCAAGCCGAATATTTTCAGTTGCCCGCCTTCCGGCAGCAAGCTCCCTACCAAATTGCCGTTGTCGAAATTACCCCGATAGCGGAGAAACACACCGAGGAGCAGTTGATTTTGCTTGGGATGGCGTGCAAGCGGAAGATGGAGCTGTTCTTTCAGGGAGATCCCTTCGTCACCATGCTGTCGGATACTCGAAACCAGTTTGTCTTGATTTCTTTTCGTCCAGAGGGAGATCTAGCTGGGATCTGTGAAGCGTTGCTCAACCGATTAATCCATGCTCCGAAAGGCATGGTCAACATTGGAGTCGGGCGGAAGCGCCAGAGCTTACAGGAAGGCCATCTGGGATACAAGGAAGCCTGCAACGCGATCCGTTATAAAGCGTTCGTTGGGAATAACCAGGTGATTTGCTATGAGGATATGGTAGACAGCAGAGAGGAAACGTACCGATCTAACCCGGAGCTATTGAGGCAACTGCAATTCTACATCAGCGTCGGTTCCTCTGATCGCGCCGCGGAGATGCTGGAGCAAATCTTTGACGTATCCTTCTCTAGCGTGTCCCAGTTTCGGATGGCGGCGATGGACGTGATTCATGAATGCCAACACGCGGCGATGGAGCAGCAGCTAGACGGTGAACAGGGACTAGACACAGAGACGCTGGTGTCGATCATTACGGCCGATAATTTACCGGAGTTGGTTCAAGCGTTGGAGCCTTACGTCCTTCAGGTTGCCAAGGCGATTTCTGCGAAAAGACAAGCCAAGGAAGGGAACCTGATCCATCAGGTGCAGGCGTATCTGGAACAGAACCTGGGCGATCCCGGGGTCGGATTGGCCAGTACCGCAGCGGTCTTCTTCGTCAGTCCGGGCCATCTGGGCCGGCTCATGAAGAAGGAAACGGGTCAGACCTTCGTAGAGTACCTGACCAACTTGCGTATGAAGAAAGCGGAATGCCTTTTGAAAACCACGGATTTCAAAGGTTATGAGATTGGCGAACGGGTAGGCATAACAGATCCGCATTATTTCAGTATCCTCTTCAAGAAGGCGACCGGACGATCCATGAATGAGTACCGTAACGCCTGATGACGAGTGAGGAATGCTTGAATTTTATAAGGGGATGCAGGTTTTATGAATGGAGGTCCCGGGGGATCTTTTCTAAAATAACGGTAGATGCATCGAATCTATTTGGGAGGTCAAAGAGATGAAAGCGTTGTTAAAAAGATCCATGAGTATCGTCCTTGCGTTAGGTCTAGCGGGTAGCTTGGCAGCCTGTTCGTCCAATTCTTCCGAAGGGAAGTCTTCGGACGGAAGTGGAAGCGGTTCCATCAAGCTGACGTTATGGGACCAATCGGTAGGGAACACGGACCCGTCGGCGAAATTGCTGCCGCAAATCATCGAGAAGTGGAACAGCGAGCATCCCGACGTCCAAATTGAACGGACCGGTACAACCGGCGAACAGTACAAGACGAAAATCAAAACGTCACTGGCGGCTAACGAAGCGCCAGACCTCTTCTACGGCATGGGCGGCGGAAGCTTTATGCAGCCTTATATCGAATCCGAAAACGTGCTGGAAATCTCCAGCTATCTGACCGATGAGATCAAATCGAAGATGGCGCCGGGGATGGCAGAAGCCATTGAAACCGACGGCAAAATCTATACGCTGCCCGTTTACACCCATATTGCCAACCTTTACGTAAACACCGAGTTGTTCGAGAAGGCGGGAGCCAAAATCCCGACGACGTACACGGAATTGCTGGATGCGGTGGAGAAGCTGAAAGCGGCGGGAATCACGCCGGCGCTGATTGGCGAGAAAGACCGCTGGCCGGGCATGTACTGGTACGACATGATCGCAATGCGCCAGGCCGGAAATGACGCGGTGATCGAAGCCTTTAAGGATCCGGCCAAATGGGATTCGCCGGATTTCGTTGCCGCCGCGGCCAAGATGCAGGAACTGGCGAAGGTAGGCGCGTTTAACAGCAGTATGCTGAGTATGAGCTACGATGAGATGCTGGGCGCATTTAATGCAGGCAGCGGCGCCATGATGTTCCAAGCGAACTGGGTGAATGCCGGGATCGAAGATCCGTCCTCGGCAACCAAAGGGAAGGTTCAAGTCATTCCATTCCCGGTGTTTGAAGACGGGAAGGGCAAAGCTACGGAAATCTTCGGCGGGGCCGTAGACGGGTTCTATGTCAGCAGCACGACGAAGCATCCGAAAGAAGCGGTTGATTTCCTGATGTATCTGAGCGAGCAGTTGGGTACGCAGGGTTATCTGGCCGGCGCAGGCCTTCCAAGCTGGAACATCGATGGGCTGGATACCTCGAGCCTGTCCTCGCTGGACCAATCGGCCGCCGACATTATGAAGACCGCAACCTCGTTTATTACCTGGTGGGATAACATTCTTCCGGCCGAGTCTGCGGAAACGCATAAGAACCTGATTGCCTCGCTCCTGGCTGGCGATATTACGCCAGAGGAGTTCTGTAAACAGATGGCGCAGCTCAAACCGACGGAACTTACGCTTTAATCCTTGAATCATCTCAAACCAGACGTGGTCAGGGGAAACCCTGACCACGATCTTTGAGAGGAGAACTTACGATGAATTCAGTGTTTTCGAACAAGACCGCGATTGCGATATTCGTTCTTCCTACCCTTCTCATTTTTTGCGGAATTGTATTGGTTCCGATCTTTGTCTCGAGTTATTACAGCGTGTTGGATTGGAATGGCGTCGGTAAAGGAACTTTTATCGGACTGGATAACTATGTGGAGATGTTCACCGATGCCAGGGCTCTGCATTCCATCCGCAATTCCTTCCTGTTCGCGGCAGCATCCATCTTCATTCAATTGCCGATTTCTCTGCTGCTTGCCTTAATCCTGGCTTCCTCGGTGAAAGGTGAAGGCTTTTATCGGACGGTGTATTTTATTCCGGTGTTGATCTCCACCGTGGTGATCGCGCAATTATGGTCCAAAATCTACAATGCGGATTACGGCCTTTTAAATACATTGCTGGACAACATCGGCCTCTCGGGATTGGCCCAAGATTGGCTAGGTCAGAAAAAAACCGCCCTCGTGGCGTCGTTCATTCCAACCCTGTGGCAATACGTCGGATATCATATGCTGCTGATGTATGCCGGGGCGAAGTCGATCTCGCAGGATATTCTCGAAGCGGCCAAAATTGACGGGGCTTCCCGGGTCCGAACCGCCTTCTCGATTACGATCCCGTTAATGAAGCCGATTCTCAAAGTCTGTCTCGTTTTCTCGGTCATTGGCGCCTTCAAGGTCTTTGATCTGGTGTATGTCCTCACGGGCGGCGGTCCTTTGTTCGCGACCGAGGTGCCAAGCACCTTGATGTACACGACGATCTTCAATACGTACCGGTACGGTTACGGCAGTGCGGTATCCGTCTTTATTATTCTGGAATGCTTGATCTTCACGGTGCTGATCAATAAATTCTTCAAGACCGAATAGGGGTGAGTTTGATGAATACTGTAGAAGCAAGGTTGCCCAAAAAGCCGTCATTCCTTGGGAAGGTCCTGTTGCAATTGTTTTTGGTCCTCGTGGCGATTGTTCAAGTGTATCCCCTGATTTGGCTCGCGTTCTTCTCCCTGAAAGACAACAGCGAGATCTTCAGCGGCGATGTAGCGGGATTTCCGAAGAAGCTCCTTTGGAGCAACTATGCCAAGGCATTATCGGACGGCAACGTCATGAGCTACTTCGTGAATAGCGTGTGGGTCACGGCGGCTTCCATCATCCTGGTATTGATCTTGTCCTCGATGGCGGCCTATGCCATCACGAGAATGAACTGGAAGCTGAGCAATTTGACGATGACGCTGATCCTCCTCGGGATGATGGTCCCGATTCATGCGGCGCTGTTGCCGTTGTTTATGGTTCTAAAAAACCTGCATTTGCTGAACACCTACTGGTCGTTGATTATTCCTTACGTCGCGTTCGGCATTCCGATGGCCGTATTCATTCTCGGCAGCTTCTTCAAGGGGGTTCCCCGCGAGATGGAGGAATCCGCGGTGATCGACGGATGCGGCATTTACAGAACCTTCTTTCATATCATTCTGCCGTTGATTCGTCCCGCGATCGCTACCGTAGCGATCTTCACCTTCCTCTCCTGTTGGAACGAGCTGATGTTTGCGGTGACCTTCATCAATGACGCGCATTATCAGACGCTGACGGTCGGGATGATGTCGATGGTCGGAACGTACATTACGCAGTGGGGAATCATAGGGGCTGGGCTGATGATCACGACCGTCCCTACGGTGGTCATTTATTTATTGTTGAACAAGCAAGTCCAACAAAGCATGATTGCAGGGGCAGTCAAAGGTTAGAAATGAAGGGAGAACAGAGGATGGTTGCCAAAATCACGGTCAATGCCGATCAATCGGTTGGAACGATCAGCCGCCATATTTACGGGCACTTCGCCGAGCATCTCGGCCGCTGTATCTACGAAGGCATCTGGGTGGGCGAGGATTCGCCGATTCCGAACACCCGCGGCATTCGAAACGACGTACTCGCGGCACTGCGGGGACTGAACATCCCGGTGCTGCGCTGGCCGGGCGGCTGTTTTGCTGACGAGTACCATTGGAAGGACGGCGTGGGTCCGCGGGAACAACGCAAACGGATGGTGAATACGCATTGGGGCGGCGTCGTGGAGAATAATCATTTTGGTACACATGAATTTTTTGTTCTCTGCGAGTTGCTGGGCACGGAGCCGTACATTTGCGGGAACGTCGGCAGCGGAACCGTGCAGGAGATGCAGGAATGGGTCGAATACATGACCTTTGACGGCGAATCGCCGATGGCCAACTGGCGGCAGGCGAACGGACGGGAGAAGCCTTGGCACCTGAAGTATTTCGGTGTCGGCAACGAGAACTGGGGCTGCGGCGGGAACATGCGGGCGGAATATTACGCCGACGAGTACCGCAGATACCAGACGTACGTCCGAAATTACGGCGAGAACCGGCTTTATAAAATCGCCGGCGGCGCCAATGTCGATGACTACCACTGGACGGAGACGCTGATGCGCCAAGCCGGCGCGTACATGGACGGACTCAGCCTGCATAACTACACGGTGCCGGGAGGTTTTGAAGTCAAACGTCCAGCGCTGGGCTTCGATGAAGCGGAGTGGTTCGAGACGATGAAGCTAGCGCTTCATATGGACGAGTTGATTAAGCGGCATTCGGCGATCATGGACCAATACGATCCGCAGAAACGGGTCGGCCTAATCGTGGACGAGTGGGGGAACTGGTTCCAAGTGGAACCGGGGACAAATCCAGGTTTCCTGTATCAGCAAAATTCCATGCGGGATGCGCTGGTTGCCGGTTTGCATTTTCATATCTTCCACCGTCACTGCGACCGCGTCCATATGGCAAATATTGCGCAGACCGTCAACGTGCTGCAGGCGATGATTCTGACCGAAGGCGAGAAGATGCTGTTGACCCCAACCTATCATGTCTTCGAGATGTTTAAGGTTCACCAGGACGCCGAGGCGCTTGCCCTTCATCTGGACGCAGACGTTTACAGCTTGGGCGAGGATTCGATTCCTCAGATCAGTGGTTCGGCATCCAAACGGGCGGACGGCACGATCGATATTAGCCTGTGCAACGTTGATCCGCAGCAGGAAGCTTCCGTAACTCTGCAATTGCGCGGATTAGCGGCGGGCAAGAAGGTCACCGGGCGAGTGTTGACGCATGCCGATAGGAATGCGCATAATACCTTCGAGCAGCCAGAGACAGTGAAACCGCACGTATTTGAAGGAGTTACGAAGGTAAGTGAAAACGGCTTGTCGGCAACGCTGCCGCCGATGTCTGTCGTCGTGCTGACGCTGGTCTAGGCTAGCTGGCATCTTAAATGAATCGGAGGGGTCTCATGATGATGGCCAAGGGTTCGTTGGTACACCGGGTGCCGACCGGGGAGAAGGCGGTCGCCTTTACGTTTGACGACGGGCCGCATCCCGTTTATACGGAACAAGTGCTGGAGATTTTTCGGAAGGTGAACGGGAAGGCCACCTTTTGCATGATTGGGCAGGAGATTGATCGGTTTGGAGACATCGCGGCCAAGGTACATGCCGCCGGACATGAGATTGCCAATCACACTTACTCACATCCGGATTTGACCCGTTTGACGCTGGAGGAGGCACGGGCCGAAATCCTGCTGGGAGACGAGCGGATCCGCCAGGTGACCGGAAAGCCGGCATTCAGCTTCCGGCCGCCGTATTTTGCCGTGAATGAGGTTATCTTATCGCTTGCCGAGGAGTTCGGGTATTATTCGATCGGGTGCGTTAACGGTGAGGCAAAGGATTGGGAGCAGCCCCAACCCGGCGTGGATTTTATCTTGGAGCATACGCGCCGGTCGGTGGCGAACGGCAGTATCTTCCTGTTCCATGACGGATATGGTGACCGGGCACAGACGATCGAGGCGGTTCGGGTGCTAACCGAGGAGCTGACTGCCGATGGATATCGGTTGGTGACGGTCAGTGAGCTTATGACGATGACGAATGAACAAGTATCTGATAACACCTAAACCTCCCATGAACTCCCACCCATAAGTCATGCATGCTCAAATTTAAATAAGAGACCCTATATCTTACAACTATTGAATAGATGAGGGTTGCGGTATGAAGGTAGCTATTATGGGGGCGGGGTTATCGGGCCTAGCTTGCGCGATTACGTTGGAGCGTAACGGCATTGAGCCGGTCATCTTTGAGAAAAGGAGTCGAGTCGGCGACCGGTTCGTGAATGCGGAGGCGCTTCTTTCGATATTTTCGCGGCCGGTTCAGGATGTCATTGCTAAGTTTTCCGAAGAATACGGACTGTTCCTTCACCCGACTGCGAGCATTGAACAGATGACGATTCAATCCAAGCGGGAGAAGGCCATCCTGGAGGGACCGTTAGGCTTCCTCAATATCCGCGGGAGAGAAGAAGATTCGTTCGAAGCCCAGCTCAGCCGGCAAGTGAAATCGCCAATCCATTTTCATTCGGAGAAAACCTATGAGCAGCTGCTTGCGGACTATACGCATGTGGTCATGGCTACAGGGGACGCGGGTTACGCGAAAAAAACCCGAAACTTTCGGGAAGACCTCTCTGTATCCTTGATGGGGGCTACCGTCGAAGGTCAATTTGATCGCTACGCAGTCAAGACCTGGTTCGATTACGACCTTGCTCCGAGAGGGTACGGATATCTCCTTCCTTTTTCGGAGAAAGAAGCGAACCTGGTCATCGGCATCCCCGATATCCCCGCGAATGAGGGAGTCCAACTTCAGGACCTCTGGGAACCGTTCCACCAAACCGTTCGAACCGAACTAGGGCAGACTCTTCCCATGACGGATGAATTTCATATCACGCATTACCTGATGGGGATCTGCGAAAGGGCCCGGATCGGCAACACCTTCTATGTTGGAAATTGCTTTGGCAGCATGATGCCGTTCTTGGGATTTGGGCAATATAGTGCACTTTTGACCGGAGTTTATGCGGCTTACGATCTTTGCGGTCTAGGCAAGTATGAGGAGTTGACTGCCCCCCTGCGTCAAAGCTATGAGGATTCGCTGGTTCTGCGTCGGGTGATGGAACAGCTCGACAATGCCGATTTGGATCGGATCGTACGGGTGCTGGATGGTCCTCTGGCGAACAAGCTGTATTTTGCCAAACGGATCAATCCCTTGAAAGTAGCCAGTTATTTGATGCGTCCTTATGTGAAAATCAAACAAGGAGTGACCTCCTGATCAAATCCTAGGAGGGGATCAGCGTGATCACCGTATTGAATATGGATGGCCGAGAGCTAACCCCGTGCACGCTGGATCGCGCTTGGCGGGAAGTAAACCGGGAACGGGCCGTCTGGCTGGACGAGCAGACCATCCAATTGCTCTACAACCCGTTCTTATTCCGAGATTATCGGAAGAGCGCCCTAAGGCGAGACCGCTACACCTGCTTATGGTGCGGTGCTCCTGCAACGACGGTAGACCATCTCATTCCCTCAAGCAAAGGCGGTTCGGATCTACCCCATAACCTGATTGCCTCGTGCAGCGAATGTAATTCGAGACGGGGGAACCGTGCGGCCTTTAGTTATTTGAGAGAAAACGGGTGGAATGCACCCTATCCCTTCAAGCTCCGTTACCGTATCATCAGAGCGATGATCGGTCCGTACCTTCTGTCCAAACGGAAACGAAGGGGGGAATCGTAAAAAAGGCTTCCGACCGAACCTCCGGTCCGAGGCCTTTTAGGTTTGCGCCCCCTGATCCTATTCATCCTTTCTAGTAAGCTCTAAAAGTCGAGTGGGTTCCTCTGAAATCCGTGTGATTAATTTGTGAAAGTTACATAGCAAACGATTAGTTTCAACGGATGAGGGTATATTAATTGTGAAGACTTGGTGAAGTAGATTGACGTTGAGAATGGTTCGCATATAATAATTAATATAAATAACAGACAAACCACAGCCAAAAGGAGAGTTAAATCATGTCATTGATTGGAAAAGAAGTATTGCCTTTTAAAGCTCAAGCTTATCAGAACGGGAAATTCATCGATGTTTCCGATGCAGACTTTAAAGGGAAATGGAGCGTTGTATGCTTCTATCCAGCGGACTTCACGTTCGTATGCCCTACGGAGCTGGAAGACTTGCAGGATCAATATGCTACCTTGAAAGATCTTGGCGTTGAGGTCTATTCTGTATCGACCGACTCCCACTTCGTGCATAAAGCTTGGCACGATAGCTCCGAAGCGATCGGCAAGGTTACTTACATTATGATCGGCGACCCTTCCCACACGATTTCCCGTAACTTCGACGTTCTGATCGAAGAAGAAGGCGTGGCGGATCGGGGTACCTTTATCATCGACCCGAACGGCGTGATCCAAGCTATCGAAATCACGGCTGGCGGGATTGGACGCGATGCAAGCACCCTGATCGACAAGATCAAAGCAGCTCAATACGTTCATAACCATCCAGGTGAAGTTTGCCCGGCGAAATGGAAAGAAGGAGCCGCAACTTTGAAACCAAGCCTTGACTTGGTTGGCAAGATCTAAGGAGAGAGAATCATGAAACTGGATGCAGACATCAAACAACAATTAGAGCAATATCTTCAGCTTCTTGAAGGGAATGTTCTGCTGAAAGTCAGTGCCGGAACCGATACGGTTTCGAACGATATGCTGGACCTCGTTCACGAGTTGTCCAGCATGTCGGATAAAATTACCGTCGAGCAAACGACTTTACCCAGAACCCCAAGCTTCAGCGTGAATCGCGTTGGGGAAGAGACCGGCATCACCTTTGCCGGTGTCCCACTGGGCCATGAGTTTACTTCCCTGGTACTGGCTTTGTTGCAAGTCAGCGGAAGACCTCCCAAGGTTGAACAGCATATTATTGATCAAATCAAGGGGATTCGAGGCGAATATCGTTTTGAAACCTATGTCAGCTTGACCTGCCATAACTGCCCGGACGTTGTTCAGGCGTTGAACCTGCTGAGCGTTCTGAACCCAGGCATTTCCCATACAATGATCGACGGCGCGGCTTTCAAGGATGAAGTCGAGAGCAAAGAGATCATGGCGGTGCCAACCGTATTCCTGAACGGGGAGCTGTTCGGTAACGGCCGGATGTCGGTCGAGGATATTCTGGGCAAGCTGGGCTCGTCGGATACGACGGCATTTGAAGGCAAAGAGCCTTACGACGTGCTTGTCGTTGGGGGCGGACCTGCCGGTGCCAGCGCGGCGATTTACGCAGCACGTAAAGGGATCCGTACCGGGATCGTTGCTGAACGCTTCGGCGGACAAGTGAACGACACCCTTGGTATTGAGAACTTGATTGGCGTGAAGTATACCGAAGGGCCTAAGCTTGCGGCCAATCTGGAGGAACACGCGAAGGAATACAATATCGACATCATGATGTCGCAGCGGGCGAAAGGCCTTCAGAAGAAGGACCTGATCGAAGTGGAGCTGGAGAACGGTGCGGTCCTGAAGAGCAAAACGGTCATCCTGTCCACCGGGGCACGCTGGCGCAACATGAATGTACCGGGCGAAGCAGAATTTAAGAATAAAGGCGTGGCGTATTGCCCGCACTGTGATGGTCCATTGTTTGCAGGGAAACGTGTCGCTGTTGTCGGCGGAGGCAACTCCGGTGTTGAGGCAGCCATTGACCTGGCGGGCGTGGCATCGCATGTGACCGTACTTGAATTCATGCCTGAGCTGAAAGCCGACTCTGTCTTGCAGGATCGTCTGAACAGCTTGCCGAACACCACCGTAATCAAGAACGCGCAAGTGAAGGAAGTTACGGGGGACAGCAAGGTGAACGGAGTAACCTACATCGAGCGGGAAAGCGGTGAAGAGAAGCATCTCGAGCTGGAAGGCGTATTCGTTCAAATCGGCCTTGTGCCGAATACGGAATGGCTGGAAGGCACGCTGGAACGTACCCGGATGGGCGAGATTATCGTCGACAACCGTGGGGCAACAACTCTTCCAGGTGTATTTGCGGCCGGCGACTGCACGAACTCGGCTTACAAACAAATCATTATTTCGATGGGTTCAGGTGCGACAGCGGCCTTGGGCGCCTTCGATTACATGATCCGCAATCAATAACATCATAGGTATGACATCAAGCCCGCTCATCGAGAGCGGGCTATTTTTGTGTACAAATCTAAAGTTTGTTGACTATAGTATCAAGTTTATGGTCTGGATGTAAGCGCTGTATTACCGATAAAATGAGAGTAGACAGAGCAGTACACGCTGAAGGAAAGAGGTGACGGAACATGAAGTCGAAGGAAAACAGAAAGCGCTTACAAACGCGTTGGCGCAAACAAGACACGGAGCTGACGTTATTGGCCTTGCCAACAACCCTTTGGTATATTCTGTTCAGTTTCCTGCCGATGTTCGGCATCATTATCGCCTTTAAGAATTTCAAAATAACCGGTGGGTTTCTGAGCAATGTATTCAACAGCCCCTGGGCAGGCCTCAAAAACTTTGAATTCCTCTTCAAGTCGAACGATGCCTGGATCATTATTCGGAACACCATCGGGTACAACTTGATCTTTATCGTCCTTGGGATTGTGATCCCCGTGGCTTTAGCCTTGATGATCGGGATGATCCACAACCGCCGGGCCGGGAAAGCCTATCAAACGATGATGTTCCTGCCCTATTTTCTCTCCTGGGTTGTAGTCTCCGCAGTGGGTTGGGCGTTCTTAAGTTTCGATAAGGGGATTCTCAATCAAATGTTGGTGAATTGGGGAAATGAGCCGGTCAACTGGTACATGGAACCGAAATATTGGCCTTACTTCTTGATCTTCATGAATATCTGGAAGGGGCTGGGTTATGGAATGGTCGTCTATTTGGCGACAATCGCCGGGATTGATAAGACCTACTATGAAGCGGCCGTGATCGATGGCGCTACGCTCTGGCAGCAAACCCGGTTTATCACGCTGCCGCTGATGAAACTGGTTATCGTGATGATGTTCATCTTGGCGGTGGGACGGATCTTCTACACGGACTTCGGGTTATTCTTTCAGGTCCCGAGGGACTCCAATTCCCTGTTTAATGTGGCCACGACGATTGATGTCTTGGTTTACAAGCAGCTCAAAACGGCAACTGTCGGCATGGCTTCGGCTGCGGCTTTTGTACAATCGGTTCTCGGCTGTCTGATGATTCTAGCGGCGAACTGGACGGTTCGCAAAATCGATTCGGATAGCGCGATGATCTAAGGAGGTGCGTTTATGGCAACAAGAACGGTTTACGAGAGCGGCCTGGATCGCTTTAATCGTCCAAGCAAAGGGGTGAATGTACTCCTCCATCTCCTCTTCTTCTTCCTTGCGGTGATTTGTGTTGTGCCTATGCTGGTGGTCTTATCCATCTCGCTGTCCAGTGAAGACTCGATTCGGGAGAACGGCTATCACCTGATCCCAACGGCCTTCTCGGGAGATGCCTACGGGTATATCGCGAAGCAGGGAACGATGATTTTGCAGGCCTTGGGGATCTCCGTCTTTGTTACGATCGTTGGAACCGTGTTGGGGATTCTGCTCACCACCTCGATGGGGTACGTTCTCTCTCGGCCAAACTATAAGCTGAAGGGGTTCCTGACGTGGGTCGTATTTATTCCGATGGTGTTCAACGGCGGTTTGGTCTCGAGCTACTATATCAATGCCAATTTACTGGGGCTGAAGGATACCGTTTGGTCGCTGATCCTGCCGCTGGCGGTCTCCTCATTTAACGTCATTATTTGTAAGACCTTCTTTAAAAGCACGATTCCGGACGGATTAATCGAATCCGCAGAAATCGATGGAGCCGGCCAGTTGCGCATTTTCTTCTCGATCATTTTACCGATCTCCTTACCGGTCATCGCAACGATAGGTTTATTCCTATGTTTTGGTTACTGGAATGACTGGTTCCAATCGATGTTGTACATCAACAATCAGGACCTGTATTCGTTGCAGGCACTGTTGAATAACTTGATGAGCAATGTGGACGCGCTGGCAAGGAATGCTTCTAGTCTGGGGATTAGTTACGCGGAGCTGGTTGCCACGATGCCTAAAGAATCCGCCCGCATGGCGGTGGCTGTCGTGATTGTGCTCCCGGTCGCCTTTGCGTATCCCTTCTTCCAGCGATACTTCATCTCCGGCTTGACTGTAGGCGCAGTCAAAGGATAATCCGAAATAAACTGGGCTTGTCTCAGTTTATGTATATTAAGAACACAAAAGGGAGGAAATATCTATGACAAGGTCTTTGAAGCTCATCTCTACCCTATGTATTATGATGCTTCTCATGTCCGTTCTTGCCGCATGCGGTTCGAAGTCGAATTCTTCGTCGGCGAACAACTCGCCAGACTCTTCGACGAACACTTCTACAGAAACACCGACAACTTCGGGGGAGATCCCGACGTTGGTATGGTGGACGATCGGCGGTCAGGTTCCGGATAACTTCGAGAAGGCCATCGAAGCCATGAACGAATACACAGCCGAGAAAATCGGCGTGAAGATCGACATTAAAGTGGCAAGCTGGGGCGATTGGGATACGAAAATTAACACGATCGTAAACACGGGTGAACCTTTCGATATCCTCTTCACCAACGTTTCCAAATACAATCAGCAAGTGACCATCGGGGCGCTCGCAGACATCACCGATTTGGTGCAAAGCGAGACACCGGAACTGTATAAGTTCATTCCAGAGAAGGTATGGGATGGGACGAGAATCGGCGGCAAGCTTTATTCCGTGCCAACCTATAAGGACTCCTCTCTAACCCAATATTGGGTGTTCGATCATAAGTATGTTGAGAAATACGGCATTGACTTGAACAACATCAAAACCCTGAAGGATCTGGATAAACCGTTCCACGACATGAAAGCCGGAGAGGGCAAGAGCTTCTATCCATTGCCGATGACGCAAGGCGACGGATTTAACGGATTCTTTAACCGGTATGACGATCTTGCGCTGGGATTCCCTCCGATTGGGGTGTCGGTGGATGACGCTTCCCGCAAGGTGGTATCCGTTCTGGAACAACAGGATGTCATGGACGAATTGAAGATTCTGCACCAATGGTATAAGGATGGCATTATCAATCCCGATGCTCCAACCAAGCCGGAAGCGGACAAAGGCCGCGCGTTCTTCAGTGCTCAAGGCTTCCCAGGGGCGGACATTACTTGGCAAATCAACGAGGGCGTCGAGAAGTACGACATGACGCAGGTTTACGGACCGCTCTACACGACGGCAACGATTCAAGGTTCCCTCAACGGAATCTCGGCCAATTCCAAGTATAAGAAGGAAGCTTTGAAATACCTGGAGCTGGTGAATACCGATCCGAAGCTTCGCAACATGCTGGCCTTTGGTGAAGAGGGCGTCGACTACGTGAAAGTGGACGGCGAGAAAGTCATTGAACGTATTTCCGATACTTGGCCGCTGGCTGGATATACGCAAGGGACCTTCTTCAATATGGCGACAACCAAAGGAGCTCCGGAAGATCAATGGTTACAAGTTCAGAAGCTGAATGAACAAGCAACCGCTTCATCCTTGCTCGGTTTCTCACTCGACACGACCAATCTGACTACCGAAGTAGCGAACGTGAAAGCGACGTGGGATAAGTACCGTTATGAATTGCTCACAGGCGCATCCGATCCGGAGAAGAGGGTGCCACAGATCATCGAAGAACTGAAAAAGGCCGGAATGGATACCATCATGAAAGCTGCACAAGAGCAGATCGATGCCTTCTTTAAATAAGAGCTAAGGCTCCACTCGATTGGCCCGGACGGAAGATTTATCTACCGTTCGGGCTTTTCAATATGATGGTATAATGAGGACAGAGGATGGCATTGGAATCAGCGCCGTAAGACACAAGGCAAAGGAGGCGCCGAATGGGCTCCTTTTGGCAGATTAAAATATACCGAAGTAAATTCATTGCCTATACGATATCTGTTGTGACCATCGGTTTGGCGCTGGGCATCATGACCTGTGCAGTTCTCATGTATCAGTGGATCGAGGGTGCTCGAGCTGAAGCAATCAGCACGTTTGCTCGAATTGAGAACGAGCTGCAGTATGATACCGATCGAATTGAAGCTTATATGCAGCGAATTTACTCTAATGATCGCCTGATGACGGATGTTCGTTTCTTTCTTGGGAACACCGCGGAAGGTTACCAGACGAGCAGGCTGCAGAATAGCCAATACAATGAACCGCTGGTCTCTTTCCCGGAAGATATGAGGGCTTTCTTACACAGTTCCATGAAGGGAGATCTGACCCAAGTCAGTCTGCATACCGATGCCGATAGCAACGTGGTGCGGTTTGATGACAATGGCAATCCTAGCTTTCTGTTTCGCGTGCCGAACACGGATGAGATCTTTCGCGAGTCTATGGAGAAGGGATTTGTGTACCGAAAGAAATTGTCCGACCCCAACCAGATTTCTCGTCAAATCGGAGAGTTCCGCTTCTTGATCGGCAGCGATCCGTTGTTCAGGAAAGTACAAGGTTATAAGTTGGACATCGCCGCGGCCATTAGTGATTCGGGTGAAGTGTATATGATCTCCGGCATGGACCATGGGACCAAGGAGATGGCGCTCAAAGCCACGGAGGAGAAACGAAGCAGTGGGTATTCCTCCTTAGGGGGGATGAAGAATGTCTTCTTCATGACCTTTACCTCCACCAAGTTTGATTACCGATTTGTGTTTCTCGTGGATTTGTCTCACCTGATGCATCAAAAGGCGGGCATCCTATTTGCTGTCGTAGGTATTGTTCTGTTGGCCATGATTAGCGTATTGCTGCTTATCGCTTACAATATGCGTGACGATGCGAGATTCCTAAGGCACATCATCCACTCCATCAAGCGAGTGAAGACGGCGGATTTCACGTCGAGTTTCCCCGCTCCCTATCGGCGCAACGAATACGGCATGATTGCCCGCGAGTTGGATGATATGGTGCATGAGCTCGATAAACATATTCGCACCGAGTATTTGCTGAAATTGAAGCAGCAGGAAACCGAAATGAAAGCGCTTCAGCATCAGATCAACCCCCATTTTCTGTACAATACCCTGGAGTCGATTCGCTCCACGGCTTTGCTTCACCGTGACGTGGATACGGCGGATGCCATTGCGACCTTAGGTTCTCTCTATCGCGATATCGTTCACAAAGACAATATTATTTCGATCGGGGAAGAGCTGGAACTGTTGCAGAAGTTTCTGAGCATCATGGAACTGAAGTATCCGGGACGGTTCTATTATCAGATCAATGTGGATGAGGCGCTATTGCGTCTCCAGACGGTCAAATTCTGGATGCAACCGCTGGCCGAGAACTTCTTCGTTCATGGGTTCAATTCAAGCAGTGAATTCAATCTACTCGTCGTGAACGGTTGGGAAGAGGACGGACGGTTCATCCTGGAATTTATGGATAACGGGAAATGTATACCCGAAGCGCGTCTGGAAGAAGTGAGGCAACATCTGATCTGTCGTGATGATACGCCTGTACGCAGTATTGGACTGCGTAACGTGCATACCCGGCTGCATTTTTTCTACGGTGAGGCCTTAGCGATGGAAATTGAGAATAATGAGGAAGCGGGAGTCAAGATTACCGTGAGGATCACAAAGGGGTGACTTCAGCATGTATAAGCTTCTGATCGTAGATGACGAACCGCAGATTCTGGAGGGCATGAAGCGAACCTTGGATTGGGGGGAATACGGCTTTCACCAAATCGAAACGAGCGAAACGAAAGAAGACGCGATCGCCAAATCCGTGGATTTATTGCCGGATATCGCCATCTTCGATGTATGTATTGGCCCTGATCTTGGGTATGAGATCATCCATCAGCTCAATGAACTGCGTCTCCCTACCAAATATATTATTATGAGCGGTTACAGTGAATTCGAATATGCCCAAGCGGCAATTCGCTGCGGCGTGAAGGACTATCTGCTAAAGCCCGTTGAGCGTTCCAAGCTGCAGAAGGTGATTGAGAAGATCATTGTGGAGGATTTGCAGGGGACTTTAAATGGGATCAGCAGGAAAGATAACACTACGGATCCGATCCTGGGAATTCCCTATGAGGAGTTATCCAAACTGACCAACCGCATCCTGCTTATGGTGAAGGCGGAGTTTGCCCAGAACATCACGTTGAAATCGGTGGCGGAGCGTTTTCGCATGAATAGTACGTACCTTGGACAGTTGTTCTTAAAAGAAACCCGCATGAAATTTTCGGAATATTTGATGGCGTACCGTATGCTTCTTGCGAAGGAGCGCATTCTCGCTACGAACGAGAAGATCGCCAACATCGCCCAGTCCGTGGGCTACGTGAATTTGAATTACTTTTACACGCATTTTCAAGGATATTATGGCATGTCCCCTTCGGATCTTCGAAAAAAAAGCTAGTGCTCCACAGGCGGAAAGGAGGATGGGATGCAGCGACGTTCGTTGTTCAATCGTGTGGCCCTTTGCTTGGCATTAACCGGCATGTTATCCCTGCTTGTCATGGGCTGTTCGCCTTCCTCTGACAAAGGGGAAACGATACCGCGTAAGGACATGGTCAATTTGGTCTACTATACGATCGGGGAGCCGGATCCGGACCTGAAGAAGGTGAATGACAAGATCAATGAAGTATTGGCTAAGAAGATCGGAATCACCATTACTTATATCAAGGTCGGATGGCAGGAATACGATAATCGCCTCAACACGATGTTATCGGCGGGAACGCCCTTCGATATCGCTTATGCCCCGGAGTTCACCACTTACGTGAAGCGTGGAGCTTGGCTGCGGCTGGATGACTATCTGTCCAGTACGGGCAAGGATATGTACGATGTCATTGACCCCATGTTTTGGCAGGGCGTACGGATGGACGATGGGGGAATTTATGGCGTGCCCACCAATAAGGAATTAGCGGTCCGCCAACAGTGGATGTATCCGGAAGAGCTGGTGAAGAAGTATAACATCGATATTACGAAGTACAATACCCTGGAATCGCTGGAACCCTTGATGCAGATGATCAAGCAGAAGGAATTCGATTATTTGCCGATGGAGCTGGACAAGGATTCCCATAACTTCTTCGCTTTATATGGGTACGAGTACGTGATTGATAAGGAACTCCCATTAATGCTGCGGTCTTTAGATTCCCGTTCTCGGGTCGTGAGTATTTTCGAAACCGAGGAGGCTCGGCGGGTGCTGGATACGCTTCGGCGTTATTATCAGGCAGGCTACATCAACGAAGATGCGGCTTTACGGGAGAGTCAGGAGCTGGAGAGAGGGAAGAAAGTGTTCTGGAAGGCCTCAAGCGGCGGCCCCCTCTCTGAGAATAGCTGGAGTAAGGATCGCGGCTACAAGGTCGTTGCGCATCCCGTCACGACGGAGGTGGTCACGACCGAAGATGTGCGGGGAGGCGTCATGGCGGTCAGTTCGGATACGAAGTATCCGGTCGAATGTATCAAGTTCTTGAACCTGCTCAATACCGACCCGGAGGTACGAAACCTATTTAACTATGGGATCGAAGGCGTGCATTACACCTTGGACAAGAAGGGTCAAGTCGTGCTGATCCCTCCGAAGGATGCAGACGGACACCCTGTATCCGACGTTTCGTCCAACTACATTGGAGTTACGTTTACCCAAGGCAACTGGTTTATCTTAAAGACGATGGGCGGCGAGAATCCGGAACCGATAAATAAATGGGAGGAATTTCGCGCTTCCAACGCAAGAGCCGTGAAATCTAGTACGTTTGGGTTTACGCCGGATTTGTCCATGATGCCGATCCAGATGCAGAACATCAAGATGGTCTGGCAGAAATATTATCCGAGCCTTATGACCGGCAGCGTGGACGTAGATACCGAACTTCCGAAGTTCAATGAGGAACTGAAGCAGGCAGGCCTCTACGAGGTGCAGGCCGAGGTGCAAAAACAGCTGGATGCTTGGCGTGCTTCGAGTAAGCGATGACGACGGAATAGAAAACGGCGGTGCAGGGAGAATCCCTGTCACCGCCGTTTTTGCTGTTACTTCTTCTTCCCCTTCGGGACTTGGACCGTGGTCTTGGCTGTCGTTTTATTGCCCGCCTTGTCGGTAGCTTCGTAGGTGATCGTGTAAATTCTTCCGTTTCCTTTCCCCGATCGCTCCGCCCGTAGCTGGAACTCTTTATCCGCTGTTCCGATATCGGCGCCTTGAATATCGTTCGCTTTGTCGCCATCGCCCAGCCCGTTGTCGCTTTCGTTGCTGGTGATCGAAACTAACTTAATCGAGGCAATACCGGAATCCTTATCGGAGGCCTTCCATGTGATCCGGATCGGAACCATCTTGTGGTTTGGTGTCGAGAGAACGGCGGGACTGGCGGTAATCTTCAAAACGGGCGGCGTCGTATCGACGTTGCCTTTTCCCGTCAAGGTCAAGATGCCGTAGACAGAGGTGTCTTGATATCCGTTGCCGGTCGTGTCGTTCCAGGCGGCCACGCTTTGGCGCGCGCCGTCTTTGGCATCGTTGATCTGCGTGTCGAAGCCGATTTTTACATTATTCGCCGGTGTAACCGATTGAAACGGAATCTTCATTTCGACCGTATAGTTCGTGCCGTCGACCTTGGTCGCCGATACGAAGCCTGTGGCGAGCTTCTCTGGATTAAAGCTAGCCTCATTCGCATAGTTCACACGGAATTGTCCATCGTCGTCTTGATAGAACGAGGTCTTGGCATTATTCTCGTCCAGGAACACCTCAACCGAATCCTGCTCCCATGCGTTTGGATTGTTCTTATCCAACTGCGCGTCGCTGACTTGAATCAGGACATACAGGTTCTGATCGTCCCAGAGCGCTTTGGCTGTGCCGGATGCCCCTTGCCAAGCCGTTTGGTAACGCTGGATCGGCATCGCCGGGGTTTTGCTCCAAACGGCATCCGCCGCCCCATCTACGGTAGGCGTACCATAGAAAGCGGTAGACTGGCTCGCTTCCGACACATCCGGCTGGTGTTCTTCAATGAACTTGGCGGGGTTAATCACGCCATAATAAGCCGGCTTGGCCTGAAGATTCTTGTCAAACAGCAGCGGGTTAGACGAGGAGCGCCAACTGGTGCCGTCATCCAATCCCCAGAAGGTGACGCGGGCGATGTGGTCGGCATGCGCCTTGAAGATTTGCATCAATTGCGCGTACAAATAACCTTGCGCATTCGCCAGCTTCTCGGACAGCTGGTAGTTGCTGCCGGCTTGAATGTCCAGCTCCGTGATGCTGACTTCCACGCCCAAGGAAATGAATTTCTCCAGGGATAGTCGAACGTTCTCCGGATTCGTGTTAACGCTATAGTGCGCTTGCATGCCGACGCCGTCGATCAGCTTTTTGCCCGGATGGGTCAGCGCATATTTGTCGTTCAACGCTTTGACCATGTTATAGATGGCTTGAGCTTTGTTCTGGTTATCTTCGTTGTAATCGTTGTAATACAACTTGATATCCCATTCCGGATGCCGATCGAGCACTTCTCTGGCTGCGAGGAACGCCTGCTCAACGTAGTCATCGCCGATCGCGGTCTTCCACGGGGCTTGCCGCAAGGACGCTTGCCAATCCGCCGGGTTCCCCGGGTTATCGTTCATCGCTTCATTGACAACGTCCCAAGAAATCACCTTGTTGCCGAAATGCTCCATGACGGTTTGAATGTGAGTCCGCAAGTTAGCCAAGGCCTCTTCCCGGCTCAATGGGACCGAGTTTCCTTGTGCATCGGTGGCCGTATTCATCCAAGCCGGCGATTGCTGGTGCCAGACCAAGACATGGCCGTGCATTTGCATCCCTTCTGCCCGGACCTTATCGACCATGGCATCCGCCGCGGTAAACGTAAAATTGCCTTTTGTCGGCTGCAGCCCGTCAGGCTTCATGGCGTTGCCGGCTGTGGCGACGTTGTGGTGCATGCCGAGCAGCTCCAAGCGCACGCCTTCCAAATCCTCGGCCGAGATGGCGTTACCGATCAAGAAGTCGCTTTGGTAAGCGGTTTTTAGCGGGACCAGATCTTTTTGGATGGCAATTGGGCCGGATCCAGTACTTTCAAAACTCACGTCGTCGATGTAAAAAGAAGCGGTCGCGTTATTCGAACTTTCCACGTAAATCGTCAAAAATTCGCCGCCCACGCTGTTATAACGGTAGGTTCCTTCAAACTGAACCCAATTGTCCCCGGTACTTAGGGTCTTGGGGGATAGGGCTACGTAATTCGCGCTGCTGCCTTCGCCGATTTGAGTAGACAGCTGGATTTGCGAGCTGGCGGGATCGATCAGCTTGACCCAGGCCGAAATCTTGTATTCGGCGCCTTGGTCCACGTATTTCTCTACGCGCAGCGTTGGCCCGTGCCAGGTGTCGGTACGGCCTTCAACCTTGAGCGCATAGGAACCGCCTGGCGTATGGTTCGCCTCGTTCGTCACGGTCAACGTTTCGGTACCTGCTCGACCCGCGAAGCCGCCGGATTTTTGATCCTCAAAGGTGATCGTAGAGAAAGGCAATGCCGGGTCTCTAGGCGGCTGCTCACCACCGCCGGAGCTGGCTTGCTCCGTGATGCGAATGTCTCCGATGTAGAAAGGTACCGCAGCACCTGCAGCATTCGAGTTGATGCGCAGCGCCTTGTCTGCGCTTGTATCCACGGTAAACTCCTTCGTTAATGTCACGGCTTGGCCGGCGAGGTATGCCGCTTCGGCATAATTGCCGTAGCTGTCCACGGTTTGAAGGGCAGCTTTGGCGTCAGCGGGTACGCTAACGGCGGCGTCCACGTATACGGTAACTTGGGCCGTATAGGTTTTGCCGTTCACCAAGCCGATGTCGCTAAACCGGAAGTCGGCTGCGTCCCAGTTGTTTACCCGGTTACTGACGTATAATGCGCCTCCATCCTCGTTGCCGGTAAACGTCTTGCCGGTGACCTGCGTCAGGGTCGCCCCTCCTGATTGGACTGCTTTGCCGATTCCATTTACGAAGTCCTCATGGTACACCGTGACCGTGCCGTCCGGAGCCGAGGTGTCGGCTTTGGTTACCGAGGCCGGCCATCCTGCAGGCAGCAGCAAGACTGCGGCGATCAGCAGCATGAGGACACGTTTCATCGATTGATTCATTCGATCACTCCCCTTTGATATTGAATATGGCAGTTAAGCGCTTACATTTTGTTGGAAGGCTCCTCCTTTCCTGCCTCAAATGATACCACCCCATTGGGAAGCCTGGCTTTCTCGAAATTAAAGATTCATTCTTGGTTATTATAGGAAATTCGGGGGTACCCTAACCAATCAAGGAGCTACGTCCTTAACCATCATTGTCGTACAGGAGCGTGATATGTAATGAAAGTGGCCAAGTTATGGATCAGCCTGGGGCTCGTGATTGCGATTTCCTTTGCGGTCTTGGGTTATTACGGCGGGGAGATCTACCATTCCATGCCTCCTATTCCGAAGCAAGTGGTATCTACTGACGGCACGGTGCTGATGACCGAACAGGATATTTTGGACGGTCAGAATGTCTGGCAGTCGATGGGCGGCCAGGAAATCGGAAGCGTTTGGGGGCACGGGGCCTATGTCGCTCCCGACTGGTCGGCGGATTGGCTGCACCGGGAATCGGAAATGCTGCTCCATCGATGGGCGCAAACCGAAACCGGAAATTCGTATGACCGCTTGAACGAGGATCAACAGGCGCTGCTACTCAGTAGGTTAAAAAAAGAAATGCGCACGAATACATACGATTCCGGTAGCGGGCAAATCACCCTATCGCCAGACCGTGCCCAAACGTTTACCGAGTTAAGCCGGTATTATGCGGGCTTGTTCGGTCATGACCCTCAATTCGAAAAGCTGCGCGACGATTACGCCATTCCAAGCAATGCCCTGAAGGATCCCGCCAGAGCTAAGGCGCTGAATGCGTTCTTCTTCTGGGCGGCTTGGTCCTGCGCGGCGGAACGGCCCGGAGAGAACGTCAGCTATACGAACAATTGGCCGCATGAGCCGCTGGTAGGCAATACATTAACCGGCTCCATGGTCATTTGGTCGGTGGTCAGCTTTGTACTGCTGTTGGCGGGCATTGGAGCTCTGGCATGGTATTACGCTACCCAGAAGCATACAGAAGGGGAGGAGCGTTTTCCTGAGAAGGACCCCTTGTTGGCTTTGTCACCTACCCCATCAATGAAAGCGACCTTGAAATACTTCTGGGTGGTCACCGCGTTGGTGGTGGTCCAGGCGGCATTGGGAGCGATCACGGCTCACTACCAGGTAGAGGGGAGCAGCTTCTACGGCATTCCTATAGCAGACTGGATCCCTTACTCGGTGACGCGAACATGGCACACGCAGCTCGGCATCTTCTGGATCGCCACGGCTTGGTTGGCCACCGGACTGTTCGTAGCGCCGGCCGTTTCCGGACATGAACCGAAGCTGCAGAGAGCGGGAGTCAACTTCCTGTTCGTCTGCTTGTTAATAATCGTTGTCGGATCGATGGTCGGACAATGGTTCGCGATCCAGCAAAGACTCGGTTTCACGGCGAACTTCTGGTTTGGACATCAGGGGTATGAATATGTCGATCTGGGCCGGTTCTGGCAGATTTTCCTTACCGTCGGATTGTTCCTTTGGCTGTTCCTGATGGCCCGGGCGATCTGGCCCGCGCTGAAAAAAGGCAGTGAAACGCGTAACCTGCTGGTCTTGTTCTTGCTGGCCTCCACCGCGATTCCGCTGTTCTACGTCCCTGGCCTGATGTGGGGGCAGCATACCCATTTGGCGATCGCCGAATATTGGCGCTGGTGGGTTGTCCATCTCTGGGTCGAAGGCTTCTTCGAGGTGTTCGCCACGGTGGTGATGGCCTTCCTGTTCACTCGCATGGGCTTGCTGCGAGTCCGAGTGGCCACCGGTTCGGTACTCTTCTCGACGATCATCTTTCTGTTCGGCGGGATCATCGGCACGTTCCACCATCTCTATTTCAGCGGCACGCCCATTGGGGTGCTGGCCTTCGGTGCGGCATTCAGCGCTTTGGAGGTCGTTCCGCTCTGCTTGATTGGATTCGAAGCCTATGAGAACCTGACTTTGACGAGAGCCCGTCCGTGGGTCAAAGCCTACAAATGGCCGATTTACTTCTTCGTGGCCGTGGCTTTCTGGAACCTCGTTGGTGCGGGGCTGTTCGGCTTCTTCATCAACCCGCCGGTGGCCTTGTACTATATGCAGGGCTTGAATACAACGCCGGTGCATGGGCATACCGCTTTGTTCGGCGTGTACGGTACCTTGGGAATTGGGTTGATGTTGTTCTGTTTGCGCGGCTTGACCACCAATTTTGAATGGAAAACGGGGGCGCTCCGCTTCTCCTTCTGGGCCATCAACATCGGTTTGTTGCTGATGGTGCTTCTGAGCCTTCTGCCGATCGGACTCATGCAGACCTGGGCCAGCGTGGAACATGGTTACTGGTACGCCCGCTCGGCGGAATTCATGACCCGGGGGATCATCCATAATTTCGTCTGGCTGCGAGTCATCGGCGACTCCATTTTCACGTTAGGGCTGCTTGCCCTAGGCTGGTTCATCCTCGGTTTGAAGACGGGATGGTCGCTCAAAGGCGAACGCGTTCCGTATCTATCGGACAAACCGAAGGCCAAAGCAGTTTCTTCGCGGAAGTAAGCGTATAAGATAGCAAACCAATAGCCCGCTCATTTGAGCGGGCTATTCTCGTTA
>RCUU01000292.1_pt1 | contig 28704 bp, 28 predicted proteins | sample 2166211 | NCBI WGS metagenome assembly RCUU01 (sample SAMN09932620, study PRJNA488358) | compost metagenome | feature: garden; material: soil; isolation source: compost soil in phenylacetic acid-enriched culture | place: Germany: Experimental Botanical Garden Goettingen | collected 2016-01-27
CACGAAGTAGGTCATGAAGCGAATTCGGCATCGAATCTTGAATTCAGCCGGGCCTTCTGCTGCTCACGTAGCTTCCAGCTACGCTGCGCTGCTCAGTCCCTAGCTTCATCCAACCTTCTCGGTGCTAAAAAGCTGAATCTTTTGAACTCTCATTAAACTTTTATTCCATCACAATTTTAGGGGGAACATCGGTCATGAAACTGAAAAAGAAAGCAACGTTTCTAGTGGCTATGGTACTGGCGTTGACGACCTTGCTGTCCGCTTGCGGCGGCGGGAACAACAATGCGGGTAGCGGCAACACCCCGGACGCAGCGGCTCCGAACAACGCGGCGACCAATACGGCAACAACGGAAGGCACGGTAGACACGTCTCAGGAAGTCACGCTGAAACTGTTGATGGTAGGCAGTAAGCCGGCGGATTATGACGAAGTTTACGGCGAGCTCAACAAGCTGTTGAAAGAGAAAATCAACGCAACCGTCGAAACCGAGTTTCTCGATTGGGCCGACTGGACCCAGAAATATCCGTTGAAATTCGCAGCTAATGAGGATTTTGACATCGCTTACACCGCGAACTGGGCTTTCTATAACGACCAGGTGCTAAAGGGCGGTTTCCTGGAGTTGACGGACGAGATGCTGCAGAAGTACGCTCCTAAGACTTGGGAAGCGATGCCGCAAGCCTCTTGGGATCAATCCAAGGTGAACGGCAAGCAATATATGGTGCCGAACAACAACCAAGAAGTGACCGACAAAGTCGTATTGGTTCGCGAAGACCTGCGCAAGAAGTACAATCTGGATCCGGTCAATAGCCCGGAATCCTACGCCGCTTACCTGAAAGCGATTGGCGCGGGCGAGAAAGGAATCAGCCCGTTTGGTGCGAAGCCAGCCGACGGATGGAAATGGCATGAGCTGGATCAAATTTTGCTGGAGCAGCAAAATGAATGGAACCTGGTAGACTATAACTTCCCGCTGGCTTACAAATTGGACGATGCAACGGGGAAAGTCTTCAACGTATACGATACGCCGGAATTCACTGAACTGATTAAGTATTATAAGGATTTGGCCGATAACAACGGCTGGTCCAAGAACATCGTGAGCAACAAAAACGACGTCTTCCAAGACATCAAAGCAGGCAAAACTTCCTCCTATGCGCAAAACCTGGGGACCATTTCGAGCAACGTCGGCGAAATCCGTCGCGATAAGCCGGAAATGGAAGTGAACATCGCCGATTTGACGCCGGACAAGAAGAAGATCGGGGCGATTTCCACGCAAAACGGGATGGCCATCCATGCGACTTCCAAAAATGTAGAACGTTCGCTGATGCTCATCGACTTGCTGCAAAACGATAAGGAAATCCACGACCTGACGATGTACGGCATCGCCGGCAAGCACTACGAGCCGATTGGCGATGACAAGTACAGCCCGGGACCAAGCTTCAACAACTACAACCTGTCGGGCTACTCCGTATGGGGCTGGAACTCGCTGCTGAACCGCACGGACTCTTCCTATCCGGAAGAAGGCAATCAAATGTTGGCCGACTGGCAGTCCAAAGTGTACCACTTCCCGCTGGAAACCTTCGTCTTTGACGATTCCAAAGTGAAGAACGAAGTGGCCAACGTAGGTAATGTCATGCTGCGTTACGCAATCCCGCTGGAATACGGCCTGATCAAAGATCTGGAGAAGGGCCAAGCGGATCTGAACAAACAATTGCAAGCGGCTGGTCTGGATAAAATTCAACAAGAACTGCAAAGCCAAATCGACGCATTCCTTGCGGCTCAAAAATAAGTAAGCCAGGGTGAAAGGAGGGGACGCCCGTCCCCTCCTTTTCTTTCATCATCACGTCGAATATAGATACGAAACGGAGAGGACGATTCCATGAGCACAAAACCGATGAAATTTCCGCCGATTAGCGACAAATTGCCGGTCTTCATGCACGGTGCCGACTACAACCCTGACCAATGGCAACACGATCCGCAGGTGCTGGCGGAGGATATCCGCTTAATGAAGCTGGCCCATTGCAATGTAATGGCCATCGGGATCTTCTCCTGGGCTTCCCTGGAGCCGGAAGAGGGCGTCTACCAGTTTGAGTGGCTGGATCGCGTACTGGACACGTTTGCCGAGAACGGCATTTACGCTTGGTTAGCGACGCCAAGTGGTGCCCGCCCAGCCTGGATGTCCGAGAAGTATCCAGAGGTATTGCGCGTCGAGAAGAACCGGGTTCGCAACCTCCACGGCATGCGTCATAACCATTGCTTTACATCCCCCGTGTACCGGGAGAAAGTCACGCAAATGAACACCCGCTTGGCGGAGCGTTACTCCAATCATCCGGCGGTGGTCGGCTGGCATGTGTCCAACGAATACGGCGGGGAGTGCCACTGCGACTACTGCCAGAATGCCTTCCGCGACTGGCTTAAGCGAAAGTACGGCTCGCTGGATACGCTCAACCGTGCCTGGTGGACGAACTTTTGGAGTCACACGTATACGTCTTGGTCGCAGGTGGAATCCCCAGCGCCGCATGGTGAAATGATGGTACATGGGCAGAACCTCGACTGGCGCCGGTTCGTATCCGACCAGACGATCGATTTCTACAAGCATGAAATTGAACCGTTAAAGCGGATCAGCCCGGACCTGCCTTGCACGGTGAATATGATGGACCTGTTCTATGGGCTGGATTACCGCGAGTTCGCGAAGGTGGTGGACGTCATTTCCTGGGACGCTTACCCGATGTGGCATGAGGCCGATTCCGACGCCGGTGTGGGTTCCTGGTTTGCCTTTAACCATGATTTGTTCCGTTCGCTGAAACAAAAGCCGTTTATGCTGATGGAGAGCACACCGTCTCTTACGAACTGGCAGCCGGTCAGTAAGCTGAAGCGTCCAGGCATGCATAAGCTGTCCTCCCTTCAGGCGGTGGCACACGGTTCCGATACAGTGCAATACTTCCAATGGCGCAAAAGTCGCGGTTCCAGCGAGAAATTCCACGGCGCCGTGATCGACCATGTCGGCCATGAGCATACGCGCGTATTTGAGGATGTTGCATCGCTGGGCCAAACGCTTGCTGGCTTAACGGAGGTGCTGGGTACCACCGTTCCGGCGGAAGCGGCCATCCTGTTCGATTGGGATAACCGTTGGGCGATTAATGATGCGCAGGGACCTCGTAACAAGGGCCTCCATTATGAAGAGACCGTCATGCAGCAATATCGCGCCTTGTGGGAGCTAGGCGTACCGACGGACATCGTCGGTTCGTTTGACGACTTCAGCGGCTATAAGCTGTTGGTCGTACCGATGGCTTATCTGCTGCGAGAAGAAACCGGAGCCAAGATGGAGCAGTTCGTGAAGGACGGCGGAACCTTGTTTGTCACGTATTGGTCGGGCATCGTTGACGAGAACGACCTCTGTCATCTGACCGGATTCCCGGGGCCGCTGCGCAAGACATTAGGCGTATGGGCGGAGGAAATCGACGGGTTGCATGACCATGACCGCAACGCTCTGATTCTGGGAGATGGGAATCCGCTGGGCCTCCGCGGTACGTATGAAATTCATGAGCTTTGCGAGCATATCCACGCGGAAGGCGCCAAGGTACTCGGCGTATACCGTGACGATTTCTACGCAGGGAAACCGGTCTTGACGGTTAACGAGCTGGGCCAAGGCAAAGCGTATTATTTGGCCGCCCGCGTTAGCGATCTGGCCTTCTACGAGGCGCTATATGGCAAGCTCGTTCGGGACGCCGGCGTTCGTCGGGCGCTGGATGCCGAGCTGCCGGCTGGGGTTACCGCAACGTTGCGGACGGACGGGGCGCACGAATACGTCTTCGTGCAGAACTTCTCCGGCCGTGCCGCCTGCGTCGAGCTCGATCGCCGAAGCTATACCGATGCCGAAACCGGCCGGGCGGTAGAGGGTGCAATCGAACTGCCGGTCAATGGTATCGCGATCTTGAAGCGCGAGGTTTAAGCCGATGACGGGGTCCTTTATCAACGGGATGGACGTGTCGTTTCTAGACGAAATCGAAGCAGCCGGAGGGACGTTCACAGAGGACGGATCCAAAGAGGACTTGCTGGTCATTCTGCGGCGCAGCGGAGTCAACTCAATCCGGCTGCGGATCTGGAACGAGCCGCCTGGCGGGTTCTGCAATCTGGAACGGACACTGCTCATGGCAAAACGAATTAAGGCGTTGGGGATGCATTTTCTCCTGGATTTCCACTATTCCGACAGCTGGGCGGACCCGGCCAAGCAGTTCAAGCCGAAGGCGTGGGAGAAGCTTTCGTTTGACGAACTGGCTCATGCGGTGGGCGATTACACTACGCAGGTACTGACTGCACTGCAAGCGCAAGGAACGCTGCCGGACATGGTACAAATCGGCAATGAAATCACCCCCGGGATGCTATGGGATGACGGTAAGGTGGACGGTGAATTCGATACGCCGGAGCAATGGAAGAAGTTCACCCGGCTGGTCAAAGCCGGCGCCGCCGCAGCCAAAGCGGTCGACTCTTCGATCAACGTCATGATCCATATCGACCGGGGCGGGGATTTGCCCGCCAGCGTGGCTTTCTATGAACGGTTCCAGGAGTACGGGGTCGAGTTCGATACGATCGGACTGTCGTTTTACCCTTGGTGGCACGGGACACTGGACGATTTGCGCGCCAATCTCGCGAAGCTGGCGACCACGTTTGGCAAGGAAATCAACGTGGTCGAAACGGCGTATCCCTGGACATTAGCGAAAGGACCGATCCCGGAACCGATCGTCCACAGTTCAGAGCAAACCCATGCCGGTTATCCGGCTACGCCGGAGGGGCAAGCCGCATATCTACGCGATTTTCTTCAAATTATCCGAGATACGCCTGGTGGTTGGGGAGCCGGTTTCTACTGGTGGGAGCCGGCCTGGATTCCAGCCAAATCGGAGTGGTCCGTCGGACATGACAATAACTGGGCCAACCTGACGTTATTTGATTACGAGGGACGTAAGCTGCCGGCGTTGGATGCGCTAATCCCCGTCTAGCTTACAGTCCTAAGCGTTCCGGACTATAGGAGAGACTCATTCCTACTTGATTTGATGAGTAGAAATGAGTCTCTTTTTGCTATGCCGAAAGGCCTAGTCACTCCTAAAAAATAGCCAAAAGGATAGCAGGAATTATTTATTTTCATAGGGAATCCATTCAAGAATATAAAAATAATAGTAAATATGTAACGTCAAGGTGAAGGAGTTTGCGGTTCATGAAAATCTTCTATATTCTGATGTTTTTATCCCTTTGGTCTTTAGGTCTCGTTTTTTTGTTTCACCGCCGAAGAAGCCAACTATGGATTGCTTTAACGCTGCTGCTCGGCGGGGCCGCCAGCTACGCCTTCGCGATGCATCTGACCATTATGCCGGTCGTTCATGGAGCCGAATGGCTGCCCGAAACGGTAAGTCGATGGCTCTATCTCACCACGGTGGTCGCTATGAACATTCATTTCTATCTCCTTCCCTTTACGTTCTTCATGGGCGGTTTATGGTTAAACGAGTCGATGGGGCTTCGGTTCAAGCAGGGGCTGTCGGTCATCGGCTTCGTTGGGGCGCTGGCCTTACTCCTTGCTCATTTGCGATTTGAACCCTGGAATACGTTTGAGGTCGAGCGATTTCGTTATTGGGACGGGATCTACGTGGTTCTGGGCTGCTATTTCTATTACCGCGCCTATGCCCGGGAAAAAGATGTGCAACTGCGGCGCGTCCGGAGAAGAATCCTGCTGTTTCCAGTCATTATGATCTGGGCGTATACCAGCGATTATCTTGGCTTCGAATCATTAAAGCTGGGATGGTGGAGCCTTGAGCTGGAAAGCAACGGCATGTGGCATGGCAATGTGATCGTCATCTTAGGTGCCGTATCGCTCATTCTGTTCTACACGGTGCGTTACGGATTTCTGGGCATTAAACTGCGCATCGAACGGGAACGTCTGGATTATTCCATTCGCACGCTGACGATGGGGGTATCGATTCTGAACCATACGATTAAGAACGAGATCCAGAAGATCGACTATTTGGCTGAAAAATGCAGTGTACTCCTCCAATCGGGACAGACCGGCAAAGCCGTCCATACGATCGAGCAGGTTCATGGGTTAACGCGTCATTTGCTACATATGGTGAATCGAATCAAAGATAAAGCCGAGGATGTCGTCCTTGATGAAGGCGAATACGAAGTTGGCTCGTTGATGGATTCCGTGATCCAGTCGGCAGCAACGCTGGTGGAGAATCGTCCGGTATCCTTGTCCGCCGAATATGGAGCCGATGGCCGGCTGGTTTGCGATGCGGTTCATATCAGCGAAACGCTGTCCAACCTGATTCGCAATGCCTTGGATGCCATGCCGTCCGGCGGGACGATCACCCTGCGTTCGGCCGCTTCGCGCCGAGATTTTCGGATCGAGGTCAGCGATACGGGGAACGGCATTCCCCAGGAGTATATGTCCAAGATTTTCGAACCTTTCTTTACGACGAAAAAAAACGCCTTGAACTACGGTCTAGGTTTATCCTATTGCTCAAGCGTTCTCAGCAAGCATGGAGGCAAGTTAACCGTCTCGAGCGAACCTGGAAAGGGAACGACGTTCATCCTGCACTTTCCGGCGATTCGCTTTCGGCCGAGCCATCCTTCCCGCAGGCTGAAGGCAACCGGCAAGTTAAGGGCTTGGGCCGATCGGACTAATCCATCTTAAAGTGAGTCAGTTTATTCTTTATGCTGCGCAGCTGGGACTTAATCGTATTGGTCGATTTATGCAATCGTTCGGAAATTTCCCGTTTACTAAGGCCGTTCTGGCGCAGGTCGAACACCTCGCGTTCCGTTGGCGATAACTCCATCAGCTGCATCTCGCTGCGCATAATCCCTGCGGCGTCCGAATGGATGGAGGCGCGTCCGATCTGGGCTTCGCGAATCGCTTGCAGGATATCTTGATAACTTGCCTTATTGATGTAATTAATGGCGCCGAGGCGAAACGATTTCATGATGACTTCCGCATCCGTGATGGAGGTCAACATAATGATTTTTACCGAATCCTGCAAGGGAAGCCGCAATATCCGCTCCGCCGCTTCGAGGCCGTCCAGCTGATTGCCCGTCAAATTGATGTCCATCAGCACGACGTCGATCTTCCGCCGACCTGCGGCTTCAAGCGCTTCTTCCTTCGTGGCCGTCACGGCAACCACCTCTATATCTGGCTCATCGCTTAAATCCGCACTGATATGATCCCTCCAGAAGGGATCGTCTTCCACCAGCATGACACGGATCGGCTCCATTTCCCAGCCTCCTCTTACAGAAGTTTACAAGTAAGTCCAGTATAACAAACGATCGGATCCCCGCAACAGGATGATTTATCTTCACCCCCAGGTGAAGAAATTTCATCCTATTCGGCGTGTCGAGGAACCCCCTATAATCCGTAATGCGGCCGAATGGTCAGCTGAAGTGATCACAATGTGAAGAAACGGGGGATGAGTTTATACAAATACTCAGGAAGCGGCAGAAGGGTTTCGGCCCAAGGGAGGGATCGTGACGTGCTATTGGCCGAGGAGGTTGGCGGTTTAACGGAGTTGATCACGAGAAGGTTCCCTGACTCTACGGTTCATTGGTTCCAAGAGCCTGCCGAACCTGTAGCCGGGGAATTTGTAGTATTGCTGAAGCAGGAAGTCCGCAGGAGCGATTCGAGAAGCCATACGCTGCTCGAACGCCAATATGCGATCGGGTATTATGCGAGCACGGTGGAAACGGCGTTATATGAGATGGAGTCGCTCAGTCGATACGTGATGAACGAAAGTACGGATTCAGACGAAGGAGCAAGTGCCGGGACGAAACCGATCCGGGTGGACTCATTTACGATAACCTCCGCCGAACCGCTGGAGAATGGCTTGCGGAAATGCCAGGGTACGCTGCTGGTTCAATCGCGTGAACCCGTTCGTTTCCGGTCGCAAGACAAAATCAAACATATGGAATTTCGCACGACAAACAACTGAAAGGTGGCATGAGGTCATGGGTGGAACATGGGATACAACCAGCTTGCCGGTACGGCCTGGCTTGTACATCAATTTCGTGGAGGCGGCCGCGGCGCAAATCAAAGGGGGCGCCCGGGGAACGGTGGCATTGCCGTTGTTCCAGTATGAGGGAGCTGGCGCAGGTCAATTTTTTACAGTGGAAAAAGAAACCGAAGCCGCCCAATGGTTCGGCGATGCGTTTGTGGAACCGATTCGCTTGGCCCTCTTGGGAGGGGCGAAAGAGGTGCTCGTTTATACGGTGCCTGTACCGAGCGGCGGAGGGGATCCGGCCGCTGCCGATTTCACCGCGATTCGCGACGTATTTAGTACCCGGCATTTTAACGTATTTGTTTTTCCAGGTGAAGTTCCTGCCAGTGAGCAGAAGGCGACGCTGAAATGGTGCGCGGACAGCCGTGAAGATGAAGGCAAACACTTCCTGACGGTATTCGGCGGAAAGGCCGAAGACGACCTGGATTCTGCGAAAGGCAACCAACGCAGCGTGGACCTGGCAGACGATTATGCCGTGAATTTAATCAGCGGCGTCAATATCGAAGGAACGGTATACAGTTCTGCGCGTTACGCCCCTTATATCGCCGGATTAATCGCCGGGACCGGAATCAACAAATCGATTACGTATGCTCCGGTGTATGCAGGCGACGTGGCCAAACGGCTGCGCAATACGGAGATTCATGCCGCCTTGCAGAAAGGGTCGCTTGTCCTGGTTCATGACGGGGAGAAGGTCAAGGTGGAACAAGGCCTGGTCACGAGCCGCAAGAAGGTTCGCGCCATGCGGGCGCGTCAAGCGATCTCCACCGACATTACGAAGGCGGCCGCCGATGCTTATATCGGCAAGCTGGATAATAACGCCGATGGGCAAGCTGCGCTGATCTCGGCCGTGAAAGCTTATTTGGAACGGCTGGAGTTAAACAACGTGCTGACGGATATCGCGGTAACTCTGGATCCGGACCGGCAGTCGGAAGGCGACACCGTGTATTTGCTGATCGCCTTTACGGAGATCGACAGCATGGAGCGGATTTTCCTGACGATCAAGGTATAGGTAGAAGAGGAATTCAATCTCATGAGGAGGGGTATCAGTGCTGGATTCAACCCGAGTGATCAATGGAACTTTCGGATATGTGTATTACGATGGCCGCTGGTTGACCAACGTTAAATCGGCCGAAGCCAACGTGGAAATTACCAAGGAGGAAATCAAACGGTCCGGTACGCGCTGGACGGCGCATAAAGTGACTGGACTCAGCGGATCCGGGACGATTACCGGATATAAAGTAACCTCCGAATTCGTCGAGCTCATCGGACAAATCGCCGATGACAAACAAGGCGCATTTACGACGGAACTGATCTTGAAGCTGGAGGATCCGGAGTCCTACGGGGCTTACCGGGTCCGGTTGAAAGGGGTTACCTTCGACAAGATCCCGTTGATGCACTTTGAAGTCGGCTCCATCGTGGAGGAAGAGCTGCCTTTTAATTTTACCGGCTACGAATTGTTGGATAAACTCGTCGCGGAGTAATGGGCGAGGCAGTGGGCGGGTACCCGGCGAATGCGAACCAGACCCCGGGTTCTCCGCTTTCCACCTCCGCCGCGAGGCATACACCATTTTTTAAGGAGATGAAGATCGATGGCGATTACGGATAACCGACAAAACAACGTGCTTCAAGCTTTGCTTGGGGCGGACAGTAAACCGAAAAAGGACGTCCCGATGAAACGGCTGGGCGTGGATTTTCAAATTCAAGCGCTGGACGGCAAAACGATTCACAGAATTCAGGAGCAATGCACTCACTTTACCGGAAAAGGACCCAAGCGGGAAAAAGTGCTCGACGATGAACAGTTCGGCGCCTTAGTCATCCAGAAAGCGTGCCTGATCCCGGATTGGTCCGCCAAGGAGCTGGTTGAGAAGTACGGGACGCCAACCGAAGCGATCCTCGGGTTGCTGCTGGCCGGCGAGATCGCCAAGCTGTCCGCAGAAATTTTGGAAATCAGCGGCTTCGACAGCGATGAAGATGAAATAAAAAACTAATTAAAGCGGGCGGAGAAGCCTTCTTGCTGCATCTGATCTTTCAACGCCATCACCTGCCGCCGGATGAGGTGTACAACAAGGATGAGAACGTGAAACGGTTTATGTACGCCTCGATGATGCTGCAATTGGAAGAGGAGGAGAAGGCGCGCAAGGAGCAGGAGAGAGCCGCCCGCAGGCAGAAGCCGTAAAGGCTGAACAGGGGAGGCGAGGAGGTTGAGCTCATCGGCAGGCGGGAGCATTCCCGACTTTTCGAAAGCAACGTTAAACGACTTGAATAAGCTCAACAAAATGATGAGCCAGCTGCAAAGAACGACGTCCCAGCTTGAGCAGGTCAGCGGGTTTGCCCGCATCGGGAAAGAGTTGGAAGCGACGCAGAGCACCAGTGCTAAGGTGGCTAAACAATTCGTTTCGCTGCAGCTGGCAACGGGCGCTACCGCTGGGGTCATGCGGAAGAAGCTGGCTGCGATGAAGCCGGCCGTCGACAACTTTATGCTGGATTTGTCTTGGGCGGTCAAGGCCAAGGCGGAAAGTGTATCCAAGGGGGCGAAGGCGCTTGGCAAGCCGTTTGCCGGGGTGTGGCAGAAGGTTCAGGACAAACGGGCTGCGGCGGCCAAGAAGAAGGCGGATGATGCTTTGGCTGCGCAGCTCGGGTTCCCGGTAGGGCCGAAAGCTCCACCGAAGCTAAAAGGGATGAAGCGGCTGCAAAATATCGCAGGTAACACCGCGATTCAGAACCTGCCGGAAGAGCGGAAGAAAATGCTCTCGTCTGCGGCCAGCACGGCAGGAGGTCTTCTTGGCCAACTGCAGGATCGGTCGCTTGCGGCAGCCAAGGAATTCAGCACGGCGGTTGGCACGCTGCGGGCGGCATCGATGGCCGGTCCTGGCCAAATGAAAGGTATGGTCGCGTCTTTGCGAGAGCTAGGCGGGCAGGTGCCGCAAAATCTGAACGAAATCGCCAGTGTGATGGGAACGCTGAGCGGCAAAGCCAAACTTACGGGGACAACGTTGACCGCAATGTCCAAAACAGTGCTGGACGCCTCACGGTTAAGCGGAGCAAACAGCGCTGAAGCAGCCAACGCGGCTGCTTCGGTCATGAGCGTTTGGGGGAAGAAAGCCGGCGAAGGGACTTTGATGATGGACCAGTTTTTCGCTGCGAGCCGCGTCAGCGGTGCGGGAATGGGCGATTTGCTCAAAAATATGGGCTCGCTCGGCCTACCTTTGCAGCAGATGGGACTTAGTTTCGAGCAGTCGATGGCCTTGATGGCCAAATGGCAGTCCTCCGGATTAACCCCGATTCAGGATGCGCTCCGGAAGGATGTAAAGGGCGAAGGCCTTGCCGCCATTACCGCCAAGATCAAAGCGACAGCAACCGAGTCGGAGGCTGCGGCTGTGGCTGCCCAATACTTTGGTCACAGCGTCAGCGGCGATCTGGTGGCCGCCCTGAAGAACGGGCAGGTTGAATTCGGCGGGGTGGTCGCGGCGATGAGTACAGCGGGCAACGCGATTCGGAACCAGGCTGGCGAAGTCCAAACCTTCGGCGATAAATGGGATATGCTTCAGAACCGAATTACGGTCGCTTTGGCGCCGTTAGGGGAAGCGATGCTGCCCCTCGGTGAAGCCCTGGCTTCCATCGTTGAAGTATTAACTCGAGACGGGGATATCGTGCTGGCTACGATCGGCTCCATAGCCGCCCTGCTGCTTGGCGTTTTTGCACCGGCCTTGTGGGCTTCCGCGGTGGCAGGATGGGCGGCCGTTGCGCCATTTCTTCCGATTATCGCCGCGGTCCTGCTGGTAGGGGTGGCTGTGGCGGGCTTGGCGTACGCGTTCAAGTATCACATGGATTGGATCGTCGAGCAGGTTAACAAAGTGAAGGATAAAATCAGCTCCTTCCTCAGCGTGTTCGATATTTTCAGCGGTGACGAGAATGGGGGAGCCGGCGGAAATACCGCGACATCGAACGGCGGTCCGCCGACGAGCCGTTATCACGGCATGTCCTATGTGCCTTACGACGGAATGATGGCCCGGCTGCACAAGGGTGAACGTATTATGACAGCCTCCGAGAACCGGGAATTCTCAAACGGGGCGAGTGGGGGAGCTGCCATATCGATCACGGGCAATACGTTTCATGTCCGCCAGGAATCCGATATCGATGCGATCGCTAGAGCGCTGGCCCGCGAAATCAAAGCGGCGGGAGGATTGATGGCGTAATGGCATCCCTGGAATTTTGGCTGAAGACGATCGATGAGAAGGAGTGGCTATGGCTGCCGGTGAATCCGGAGCAAGTGTCGGTCAAAAGCTCTCACGGCTACGAGGATATCCAGGTTACGCAACTGGGAGAATACACGGTCATCGGGGAAGCAGTCCTGAAGGAATATTCGTTTGCTTCCTTTTTTCCGCGCGACTACCACCCTGGATATTGCGAGTATGAATCCTTGCCTGATCCTTGGGCCACTGTGGAGAAGATCGAGGCCTGGATGAGAAGCCGACGTCCGGTCCGTCTCGACATTACGGGAACCAAGCTCAAAGGCTTGGTGACCATCCGCTCCTTCCAGTACAGCGAACGCGCGGGGAATCCAGGCGACGTTTTTTTCGAACTGGAGTTGAAGGAGTACAAGGAAGTGCAGTTCCGTCAGGTGGAGACGTCCGGGTCAGGGAAAGCGATGGTGATTACGGGAGAATACCGCCCCGACACGAAGACGCCCCCGGCCTCCTATGTTGTCATCCCTGGGGATACGTTGTGGAAAATCGCGCAGCGGACGCTTGGCAACGGCGACCGGTGGAGGGAAGTTTACGCGGCGAACATAGCCGTGATCGGTAAAGACCCGAACCGGATCGTTCCCGGCCAGAAGCTGGTGATTCCCTCATGAGCTGGAGTGTGACCTACAAGGATCAGGAGCAAGACGTTTTTTTGGATCCCATCGTCAAATCCGTGAATTGGTCCGGCGATATCAAACAGGCCGCTCGCAAGCTGGTGGTTGAATTGTCCAATACCGGAGATCTTCGCGAACTGTACATGAAGCTCCAGAAAGGCGGGGAACTGCGCTTTCTCCTGGACGATCAAGAGCTGTTTCGCGGCGTCTTGTTTGCCGATGAGATCGACTCCAAAGGCCAGATGTCCCTAACGGCTTACGACGAAAACATCTACCTGACCAAGAGCAAGGATACGAAAATCTTTCGTGGTCAAACGGCCTCTGCGGTGGTGAAGCGACTGTGCAACGAGTTCTCCATTCCGATGGGGGAAGTTCAGGATACGGGTTACGTCATCCCGAAGCTGGTCTTACGCGACAAGACGCTGTTTGAAATGATGGTAACGGCCTTGACCGAATCCGCAAAGCAAAACGGGCAGCGATTCTGGATTACGTCGAGGGAAGGGAAGCTGCAGTTATTGGCACGCAAGGAACAGAAGGGGAAGTGGGTGCTGGAAAACGGAGTTAATCTGCTGGGAGCCAGTTACTCGCAATCCATCGAAGAAACGCGCACCCAAATCAAGGTCATCGGTGAGGACGGGAAAAAGAAGGAGCTGTCTGCCAGCGCCAAGGATTCGGAACTCATCCGGAAGTTTGGCGTCATGCAGCATTTGGAGAAACCGGATCAAGCGATGACCTCTTCGCAGATGGAGCAGCGCGCCAAGCAACTGCTTAAGGATTTGGCGACCATCGAGGATCAAGCCCGCATCGAATGTTTGGGGATCGCCGACGTTGTTTCCGGCTCGTGCGTGTACGTCAAGGAATCCGTAACGGGCATTCTCGGGGGTTATTACGTTTCGGCCGACGAACATCACTTCGAGCATGGCAAACACACGATGTCTTTAACCTTGTCGGCGACAGACGACATTCCCAAATTGGAATACAAGGAAGAGAAGGGGGCCGGTTGATGGAACGCATCGAAGGCTCGGGAGCGAGCCAGCTTGTGCAATTAATCCGAGCCATCGGCTACAACTCGGACATTACCTTGGAATTGGCGACGGTGACGGCGCCGCCGCCTGAGCTGAAGATTAAGGTGGATCATATGAACGTGGAGCTGGAGAAGGACGATCTGATCGTGGCTCAGTCGTTAACGAAGTATAAGCGGAAGGTGAACGTGAAGAGTGAGGGAAAGACGGAGGTGTCTTCCACATCCATCACTCAGGCATCCGTTTTGGTCGTATCAAGCGGGAGTGGTGAGATCACAAAATTCACTTCCTTTGGCATGTCCTCCGCAAATTTGACGGTACAAGAAGCCGAACTCGAATTCACGGATGAACTGAAGAAGGATGATCGTGTGATTGTGGCCGGCATTCATCAAGGGCAAACCTATCTTATTTTGGATCGGGCGGTGATGTACTGATGGCGTTGTCTCCGCTGCAAAGAAGGGAGGAGCGTTATGAGGAAGCTAAGCCGACAACGCTCCCTTCCCGGACCTACGCTCTCGATTTTGAAACGGGCCAGGTGATCGAACGGATCATTGATGGAACGGAAGCCGTTCGCCAGTTTATTCGCAAGGCGATTCAAACGGCGCGTTACCGATATTTGATCTACAACAGCCAGTACGGCTGCGAAATCGAAAGCCTGCTGGGCCAGGACATTTCCCAGCAGCTGCTTAAAAGCGAAATCACGAGGGTCATCACCGAAGCGCTGCGGGAGGATGATCGCGTCGCCTCAGTAGACCAATTTCAAATCGTTAGGGAGAACGATAAGCTGTTCGTGACCTTTACGGTTCATACAACACAAGGGGCCGTTCGGCAGGAGGTGAGGATATAAACGTGTTTGAACATCAGACGAAAGAAGCGATTTTGCAGCGGATGCGGGATGCTTCGCCGAAGGAAATCGATACCCGGCAGGGATCCATCACCTTCGATTTGCTGTCCCCTGCGGCCATTGAATTGGCGCATGCCTATATCGAGCTGGACCAGGTATTGAAATTCGGCTTTGTCGGCCCGGATCAGCCTTCCGAGTATTTGGATCTCCGTGCCGGAGAGCTTGGATTAACCCGGCGTCCGAGTGTGAAGGCGGAAGGGAAGCTGGTGTTTACCGGTGATGATGATACGATCATCCCGGAAGGAACCGCCGTATCGACGGATGAAGAGGAAGCGGTCGTTTTTGTCACGGCCGAACCTGGGATCATTCAGCAAAAGAAGGCGACGGTAAAGGCCGTGGCTGCCGCCGGCGGGAAACGGGGCAACGTGGATAAGGGCCGAATCAAGCTGGTGTTGGGAAATTTGTCCGGGATCGTAACGGTGACCAACCCGGAAGAATTCGTAAACGGTGCGGAGACGGAATCGGATGAATCGCTGCTGGTTCGTTATTTCGACCGGGTACGCCGGCCTGCCACTAGCGGCAATGCTTGGCACTACCGCCAATGGGCGCTGGAAGTGCGCGGGGTAGGCGACGTTAAGGTGTTCCCTGTCTGGAACGGCGGCGGAACCGTGAAGTTGTGCGTGTTGTCGGAGGATAAAATCGCCCCTAATCCGACCATCGTGCAGGATGTTAGGGAGGCCGTGGATGCCCGGCGGCCGGTAGGAGCTTCAGTCACCGTAGTTCCAGCCCAAGAAGTGAAAATCAATGTGACGGCGAATGTGACGTTGGCCTCAGGGGCGGTATTGGCGAACGTGAAGGCGTTGTTCAGCGAGAAATTAAAAGCATTTCTGGCTGACTTGGCCTTCCAAAGCCCAGTGGTCCCTTATAACCGGATATTTGGCCTGCTTCTCGATATCGAAGCCGTTACGGACTTCAAGAACCTAACCATAAACGGGGCGGCCAATCAGAACTTGAATATCGGCGATGAGCAGGTTGCCGTGGCCGGGACGGTGAATTTTGTTGTCTAGTCCAAGCAAAGCCGTCATGGCACGAAATATCCAAAATGAGATGATGGATGATTTACCTGATTACTATATGCCGAAGGAAGCCGGCGGAAAGTTGGGCATCGTCGGTAATTTGATCACGCGCGAAGCTCGAGAGTTGATTGATCTCAATACCGAGATTCGGGAGGTGTTGGATCAGTTTTTTATCGATCGGGCGACTTGGGGGTTATCCGCTTGGGAAGCCGTTTGCGGCATTCCAAGCAACGAAGACAAACCTCTGGAGCAGCGGCGTTCGGTGATCAAGTCGAAGATTCGGGGAGCTGGAACCGTAACGCTGGCCGTGATCAAAGAGGTGGCGGATTCGTTTGAGAACGGGGAAATCCAGGTACAAGAAAATTTCAACCATTACGAAGTGGTAATCACGTTTATCGGCAAACGCGGGGTTCCGCCAAATTTGCCGGATATGCAAAACGCGTTGCGTGAGATCGTTCCAGCCCATCTCCAATTGGTGTTCCAATTTACCTATTTACGCTGGGAGGAGCTGGATTCCGCTGACTTAACCTGGGAGAAGCTCGATGCGCTTGATATGTCTTGGGACGAGTTGGAAGTATGGAAGCCGGGCGCAAAACGATCATGAGGTTACCTAAGAAAGGAGAGTACTTATGCCAAAACTGCCTAGCGGTTTAACTACATTTGAGCCGTCCGATACGGTCAGGAGAACGGCTCAGAACGAAAATATCGAAGCGATCGATGCTTTATTTCGTGCGACGGGAGGCCATCGACATACCGGGAAATCCGGCGATGCACCGCAAATCGGCACCGAAGGGATCGCAGTCGGGGCGGTAACGTCGGACCGGATCGCTTTATCCGCCATAACCGGGGATCGGGTCGCGCGGGAAACGCTATGCCGCAGGCATCTAAAATCCGGGCGACTCAGCGGCAACGTAGCGAAATACAAAAAGGTGACTGTGACCGCGGGTTCGGTCAGCGGCAGTCCGACAACGCCATATTATCAATACGGAGATCATTATTGGGCTTTATTCTCGGCTTATTCAACCTTTCCGCAATCGATGACCGTGGAGCTTGGGGCCGAATTTTCGGAAATCGAAGGAATCTGTTTCGACAATAACTGGGGCACTCCTCCCAAAAGCTTCTATGTCGAAATCAGCAGCGACAAAACGACATGGAGAAGAGCCTATGCCTATACCCGGCCTGCTGCCGAAGCATTGCCTAGATACCATCCATTTGATCAGTTGTTCGGCGGCTCGTATGTGCGGCTAACGGTTACGGAACCGGATGAAACATCAGGGAACTCGTTTGTTTCGGGATTTGGCGTGTTAAGCCGAGGGGCTCAGGAAAGCAGTCCGGATTTCCGGATCTATCAAGGATTATTGCAATTTCATAATGGATCGGAGTGGAAAGGCGTGGGGATCAAAAATGTTCAGCGAGGTTCGGCAAGCATTGCTTATTTTTATCCGAACGGAACGGGATCCACAGTGAGAGAGGTGACGATCTCCGCGGTAAACCCGCAGAAGACGTTCGTTAACATCACCACATCCGGGTTGTCTCATTGGTTCCAAACTTCTCCTATGATGGACGGTTCGGTTTGCGCAAGGTTGATCGACAACAACAAATTACGATTTAACTTCTATGAGGGATTTTACGAGGCCTATGCGGAGATTTCCTGGGAGGTGATTGAGTTTGACTAATTACTATGCGCAGATTGATGAAGACGGCCGGGTGTACGCGGTGAGCGAATTGGCCGGGGAAGTCGAAGCGCCGAACCTGATCTCGGTCAGTGAGCAGCAATACCGGAGTGGAAACCTGCTGTTTACGCGGTACGCCGAAGGCAGCTTCACGGGGAATTTTGCCCGCATGGAGGCGGATAAGACGCAAATTCAGGCGAACGGCGAAGATACGGTAACGGTGAAAATCACCGTCGTCGATTGGCAGGGACAGGTGCAGAAGGAGTTTAACGAGGAGGTGGCCGTTGAACTAAACGGGGTACGACAATCCGTGAAGGCGGCGAAAGGCGTTGCGGAGGTCACGATCAGCAGCGATGAACCCGGGGCTTATGCCTTAAAAACAGTGGGTCTCGACCGCAACGGTGACTTAAAGGTGGTGGTCGTAGATGGCAACTAAGAAGCCGGCTGCCAGGGCGCATTTTCATATTCCAGCCGATCCGCTACGCGTGAAGGTGGAGGAGCTCCAACATAAATCCACTTATCGCAAGCAACAAAACCTCAAATCAACCGAGATCACCCTGGACTCTTTGTACGAAATGCTAAACGATATCCTGGAACAGCAGGCGCTGCTACTAACGGCAATCCAGCGGTCGCAAAAGTAAAATGAAGCCATCTGCCCCTGCGGGGAGCAGATGGCTTTTTCTGGATTCACAAGATGAACTAGAAATGAAAACGTTGACAATCTCCTAAGTTGGGATTATGGTGATGAAAACAAAATAAAATGTTTGTAATAAAGCAAATATTTATTAGTCTTTCAGACGTAGTTCGAACTTAGGAGGGACAACATGGAGCAAAAAACATTTTCAAACCCGATTTTGTCAAACGGTGCCGACCCCTGGATCGTTCGGGATCCCGATGGAAGTTACTATATGTCGGTCACTTTAGGAGACCGCATCGCCCTATGGCACAGCCAAACGCTGAGCAGACTCGGTCAGGTTGAAGCGAAGACGGTATGGGTTCCTGAGCCAAACGGACCTTTTTCCCGCAACCTATGGGCGCCGGAGCTGCACCGCATCGATGGACGCTGGTACATCTACTATACAGCCAACGACGGCGGGGGGGACGACACAAGACGCATCTGCGTGCTTGAGCTTACGGGCGATGATCCGATAAACGGTGAGTGGTGTTTTAAAGGCGCAGTGAATACGGAAGTTCCGGGCCTCGACGGAACCGTGCTCCAACATCAGGGGGAACTGTATTTCTTTTATTCTGGATACGGCCGCTTCCCTGATTACGGTTCGGCGATCTACGCTGCCCGGATGACCAATCCGTGGACCTTAACCGGTCCCAATGTATTGATCACGGCTCCAACCGCGTCGTGGGAGAAGCAAGGCGGAATGGCGATTAACGAAGGGCCTGTCTTTTTGCGGCGCAACGGGTGGATTTTTCTCGTCTTTTCGGCGAGTGCGACGTGGTCGGACGATTACTGCCTTGGGATGACGAGGATTCCGGAATCCGCAGACCTGCTTGACGCAAAGTCTTGGATCAAAGAGGAGGGTCCCGTCTTCGCTAAGCATCCATCCGCCGGAGTCTACGCGCCGGGACACAACAGTTTTACCGTATCCCCGGACGGATCCGAGGATTGGATTGTTTACCACGCTTATGATTATTCCGATACGAATCAACAACGTTCGGCGGGTGCTCCCCGCAGTACAAGAATTCAAAGCTTTGGTTGGAAATCGAACGGGATGCCCGATTTCGGGATACCAACCGGCGTTGGCATCCTCATTTCCCGGCCTGCTGGCGAATGAAACACATGAATATCGTTACAACTTTTTTGGAACTAATCTTATGTATTGAGATATGAGATGATTTCTTTAAATAAATCGATAACTATCCGTATGAAAGCGTTGACATCGGATCGTGCGGGGATTATAATCAACGCAAAGATACAAAATTATTGTAATAAAACAATAATATTACTTCATGGTGGTCGATGTGTTTGTGGAGGGGTTTGAGTTCATGCGAAAGGGGCGGTGAGAAGAAGCAGTGGTCGCAGGGGTTCGTTGAGTTTGAGATTAATAAATGGGAGGATCCTATGAATAACAAATCGAAACGTATCTTTGGTTTTCTTTTCGTTCTTATTCTAGCTATCTCTATGGTTACGGCGTGCAGCGGGGGCGGTTCAAACAAAGCTTCCGAGAACAATAACGCCGAGAAAGTCTCTGAAGAACAACCAAACAACGAAACATCTTTTACGGACATTAGTCAGGACATCCGCGGCAATACGGCGCCGACTCAGGATCAAATCAATGAGATCAATACGACGCTGAACGATACCTATCTAGGCGACATCTTTGATGAGAAAATTCCGAACGACTACTCCGCTTATCCTTTCAAAGGGGATGTCACGCTGGATGTCTGGATGCCTGCCAACCGCAACATCCCGGATATGAACAACCACGCCATTCAGAAGCAAGTGGAGAAATTGACGGGGATTAAAGTCAACTTCATCACTCCGCCGGTAGGACAGGAGGCAGATGCGTTTACTTTGATGATCTCTTCCGGTGACTTGCCGGACATCATCATCGAGCCTGGACGGTATCCGGGAGGTTTCGAGGCAGGCGTCAATGATGGAGCGTATTTGGATCTTACCGATTTAATGGAGAAGAACGCGCCGAACTATAGCGCTTGGCGTAACTCCGACGAGACAAGAAGGAAAACGACAGTCACAGATAGCGGGAAACTGCTTGGATTCTACGGCATTGCTCCTTATTCGGAATGGATGTGGTTCGGCATGCTGATCAAGCAGGAAGCGTTGGATAAAACGGGTCTTCCGGTACCCGAAACGATTGATGAATGGCACGCCTTCCTGACCAAAGCCAAGGAAGTGGGCTACAGCGAGCCGTTGAATTACGGATCCAACTACGGTCAGATCTTTACCGGGATTCTGAATGGCGCTTATGGCGTGTGGGATTGGACCTTCTTGGACAGCAACGGCAAGGTAGCCTGGGGTCCCGCTCAACCTAAAGCGAAAGAATATTTGGCGATGATGCAGCAATGGAACAAAGAAGGGCTGCTGAACAAAGACTGGGCGACGGCCGACTTCAACCAAAGAATGTCCAGCGCCATTTCGGGCAAGACCGCTGTCATGATGGATTCGCCCGATACGATGTGGAGTTATTGGAAAGAACAGAACAATATCGACTTCGTTGGAGCACTGAACCCGGTACTGAACAAAGGGGATAAAGCCGCAACGACGTACAAGAACTTCAAACGGACGGGGACCGAAGCTGCGATTACGACCCAAGCCGAGAACGTGGAAGCGGCGATGGCCTGGCTGGATTTCGCCTATACGAAGAAGGGCTGGGAGATCTATAACTACGGTGAATACGGCACGGTTCATCTCATCGATGAGAACGGGAAACCATATTACCCGGAAAACAGCTATATGTACAACGACCCGGATGGCCAACCGGTCGCAGTTGCACTGGATAAATATCGTAGACACGTCTGGCCGGACATTCGCGATGAACATAACTCCAACCCACTGATCGTAGCCAAAGGCAGCTACTCCGGGGAGATCCGGAAAGATTGGACTGAGAATATGGATACGAGCGCGGCCATGCCTCCGATTTCGTTTACGAAAGAAGAAGCCTCACGGGAAGCGGAGCTGGGTAACCAATTGTCCACTCTGCGAGGAGAATATTTCGCCAAAATCATCAAAGGTGAGCTTGCGGTAGATGCATACGACAAATTCCTGGACGAAGCCAAAAAGATGGGGCTGGACGAATTCCTGAGTATTCATCAGGCCGCATTGGACCGTTATAACAACAGATAATTGCCGTACAGCCTGAAAGACATGAAAGATAACGAGGGTGACCGAGCGTAAGTGAGCTTGGGCCCCTCGTTATTGTTTCAGAGAATTCGGAAAGAAGAGTAGGTGATTCGTTCATGGAGATCGTCCGTAAATCAAGAAAAATCGCCCCCGCAGGGGCTCCGAAGCTCAATAACTCAAGAAAGACGATCAAAAAGGATCTGAGGAAGAACTGGTTTGTCTACGTGCTGGCCATTCCGGTGGTCGCTTGGTTCCTTGTTTTCTGTTACGGTCCGATGTGGGGCGTTCTCATCGCCTTTAAGGATTATAAGCCGCTGCTTGGATTTGCCGAAAGCGACTGGGTCGGTTTCAAGCATTTCATTGATTTCTTTCAGGGGCCTTACTTTTGGAGGGTCATCAAAAATACGCTTCTCCTGAATGTGTGGGGAATCGTGTTTGGCTTTACGGCCCCGATCATTTTGGCGCTGATGCTTAATGAAATCCGCGACGGTAAATTCAAGAAATCCGTACAAACGATCACGTATATGCCGCACTTCATTTCCTTGGTGGTCGTTTGCGGGATTATTCATATCTTCACGGCAGATGAAGGTGTCGTGACGCAAGTTCTGCAGTGGATTACGGGTAAGGATTACACGTCGCTACTCGGGTACTCTTCCTTCTTTAGGCCGATTTACACGTTCTCCGGCATCTGGCAGAACATCGGCTGGGACAGCATCATTTATCTGGCCGCGATGAGTTCGATCGATCCTGCCTTGTACGAGGCGGCAGAGATCGACGGCATCGGTAGAATCAAAAAGATGTGGTACATTACGCTGCCGCAAATCACTCCGATTATCGTCATCCTGTTTATTTTTGCGATTGGCGGACTGATGGCTTCCGGATACGAGAAAATTATTTTGCTCTACAACCCTCTCACTTACGATACGGCGGACGTGATTGCCTCCTACGTCTATCGCAGGGGCTTGCGAGAGGCCAGTCTCAGCTTCTCAACCGCAGTCGGCTTGTTTAGTGCCATAATCAACTTTGCGCTGTTGTGGGCGACGAACCGAATCGCCAGACGCACTTCGGAGGTGAGCTTATGGTAGAGAAGGGGATGGCCTTGTCCGGTCGCAAAAAGCTGAAGTCCCGGCATTGGAAGCCGAGGTCGACCGGGGATCGCGTCTTTGACGCCATGAACTATACCTTACTGACGGCCATAACGTTGATTTGCTTCTATCCATTACTGCATATATTGCTCGCCTCCGTCAGCAACCCAACGGCGCTTATGGCGCATAGCGGAATCTTATTAAAGCCGCTTGGATTCACGCTGGACGGGTATAAGCTGGTTTTTAAAGATAACAGCCTGCTGGTCGGATACAAAAATACGATCATTTACGTAGGGCTAGGCACGCTGGTCAACATGGTCATGACGATTATGGGCGCCTTCGTCTTATCGAGAAAAGATCTCTACTTCAAAAATTTCATCATGATTCTGATCACGATCACGATGTTTTTTGGCGGCGGGTTAATTCCTTGGTTTCTATTAATGAAAGATATCCATTTGTATAACAATCTGTGGGCCATGATATTACCGACGGCGCTAAGCACATGGAATATCATTATTTTAAGAACGAGCTTCCAGGCGCTGCCGGCTGAGCTGGAGGAAGCGGCAACCATCGACGGCGCGAGCCAGGCGGCCATTTTGATTCGCGTGATTCTGCCGCTGTCCAAGGCTACTTTAGCGGTTATTTTCCTGTACTATTTGGTGGGGAACTGGAACTCCTGGTTTAATGCGATGGTGCTGCTTAAAGATCGGGAGTTGTTCCCGTTGCAATTATTAATGAAGGAAATTTTAGTCGCCAACGACTCCACGGCAACAACGATCGGCAGCGCGGGCGGCGTTGTCATCGACAGTGCCCAAAGCTCGACCGCTTTCCGAGAACTGGTGAAATACTGTGCGATCGTCGTATCCACGGTGCCGATTCTAGTCGTGTATCCCTTCTTGCAGAAATATTTTGTCAAAGGCGTCTACGTCGGGTCGATTAAAGGATGAGCATAAGAATGGAAAAAAGAAGATTCGGAAAAGCGCTGCTGCCTGCCATTTGTTTATTTCTCATTTCGCAGGTAGGGTGTACTGTTTCCGGCACCGGCGGTGCGAAACAGGGCGATTTCTATAATGTCTTGATGCAGGACGGGGCAGACCCATGGGTTTATAAGCATTCAGACGGTTATTATTACTTCACGAAAACGACCGGCAGCGATGTCACGGTTTGGAAAAGCGCCAGCTTGACCGGCGTGGACGCAGCTCCCCGGAGGGTGATCCCGACGGGCGGCCACGGCATCTGGGCGCCCGAGCTTCATTATATCGATGGAGCCTGGTATATCTACTACGCGATGGATGACGGGGACAACGTGAACCACCGCATGTACGTGATGGAGAATACCTCGGCCGATCCCACCCAAGGCGTGTGGAAGCAAAAAGGGCAAATTACCGACTCGACCAACCGTTGGGCGATCGACGGTACGGTGCTGCAGTTGGACGGACAGTTGTATTTGATTTGGTCCGGCTGGGAAGGGGACGTCAATGTCAGTCAAAATCTATACATCGCCCATATGAGCAACCCCTGGACGATCGATTCCGAACGTGTGGAAATCGCTCGTCCGACCTACGCTTGGGAAACGAACCATTCCCCTCTGGTAAATGAAGGTCCGCAAGTAGCGGTTCGGAACGGAACCCTTAATCTTGTCTATTCGGCGAGCGGAAGCTGGACGAACGATTATTGCTTAGGGTTGATCACGGCTGAGGTTGGCAGTGATTTGCTGAATCCAGACTCATGGCACAAGAGGGATGAGCCGATTTTCGTCTCCGGCAATGGGCTGTACGGCCCGGGTCACCATTCCTTCACCACGTCGCCTGACGGTACGGAAGATTGGATCGTTTATCATGTAGCCAAATATAAGGATGCCGGCTGGAATCGGGAAGTGCGGGCGCAGTCTTTTACCTGGAATGAGGATAACACGCCGAATCTCGGCGTTCCCGTTGATCCGAACGTTCCGTTGACCTTGCCTTCCGGCGAGGTGGATCGTACTCGCTATGAAGGTGAGACGGGGATGTTTGGAGCTGGCGTGTCCGCGCTGACGAGCCCTTCGAGCTCCGGCGGGAAAGCCGTGGGGCGGTTCGAGTCGGAGGATGGCTATGCCGAGTACTCTGTTCAAGCAACGGCGGGAGAATATATCCTGTTGGCAAGAACGGCCAACGGGAGCGCTGCCGGAGAAGTATCTTACGTAGAATTAACCGTCAATTCGGAATCGCCCGTCACGCTTGCCGTCCTGCCGAAAGGCTGGGAAAATTGGGGGTTGTCTACCGCGAGAATTCAGCTGAAGGACGGGGTGAACAAACTGCGGTTCACCAAGGATCGAGGGGAGTTTGAGCTGGACTCCTTCGACATTATGCCGTTGATGGTTCCGAAACAATGATAAAATTTATGAATATTGATTTATTACAGCTTTTTGTAGTAAAGTCAAGAAAGTAAGATCATTTATTGGGAATACGGATACGGAGGTTCCTATGCTGGAAGTCGGTATACACGAACCGGATAAGCTGGTTCAGGTGGCTCACGCTCTTTCCACGCGTTCCCGCGTGGACATTCTTCGCTTGCTCAACACGCGGAGCATGAATATCATTGAACTTGCCGAGACGTTAGAGCTGCCTGTGTCAACGGTAGCGAATAACGTCAAGGTGCTTGAAGCGGCCAAGCTGATCAATACGGAATTGCTTCCAGCTGTACGCGGAGCGATGAAGGTGTGCAGCCGAAATTATGATGATATTCTCATCTCCTTGAATACGAGCATCCGGACGTCGAAAGACGGGATGAAGTTTTATGAGGTCGAAATGCCGATTGGTCATTACAGCGATTGCGAGGTTCATCCAACATGCGGCATGGCGTCCAGCGAAGGGATGTTGGTTCGGGAAGATGAACCGGCCAGCTTCTACCACCCGAAGCATGTAGCAGCGCAGATTTTGTGGTTTCGCAAAGGGTATGTGGAGTACCAATTTCCGCTGGAGGTTCCGCAAAATGCACGAATACAATCGCTGGAACTGTCGATGGAAATGTGCTCGGAAGCGCCGAACTACGACAATGACTGGCCTTCGGATATCTCCGTTTGGATCAATGGCGTCGAGATCGGCATGTGGACGAGTCCAGGCGACTTTGGGGATCGGCGGGGCACATTAAATCCGTCATGGTGGGAAGACTGGACGACCCAATACGGCTTGTTGAAAACATGGCGAGTGGACCACGAGCGTACGACATTGGACATGCAAAAGATCTCCGATGTCGCTATTCATGATTTACAACTCAATCAACGGCCGAGTTTGCGGGTGCGAATCGGCGTCAAGCCAGATGCGATCCATAAAGGCGGCGTTAATCTATTTGGGAAGCAGTTCGGCGATTACGATCAGGATTTAGTCCTTCAGGTCGCTTACACCCTTGATGATGAAACGTAAATCCATTTCCTGATATCATTCAAACCATCGTTTCTTTCTGGAACGATGGTTTTTTATGTTTGCCAAACGATTAGTTACAAAAATACGGTAAAATAAAAATGCCTAATTTTACTGATAAAATGCGTTGTAAGCGTTGACAAGAGTGAGTTTCGGGGATATATTTAGCTTAAATAATACAAGAAATATGTATTAAAACAAAAATTAATAAATATAGTCAGAGGGAGTGGGAAAATAATGAATCCAAATTTGCGCAATGAATACCCCCGTCCTCAGTTTGTCCGCGACACATGGATGAGCTTAAACGGAGAATGGGAGTTTGATTTTGACGATCAAGGAATCGGTGAGCGGGAAGCCTGGTACGAGGGGCATGATTATAGCCGAAAAATCAACGTTCCGTTCTGTTATCAGAGCAAGCTTAGCGGCATCGGCGATCCAGCCGTACATGACCAGGTTTGGTACCGGAGAACGTTTGCCGTCCCGGAGGCTTACAAGGCCGGGCGCCTGTTGCTGCATTTTGGAGCCGTTGATTACGAGGCCAAAGTTTGGGTGAACGGCCAGTTGGTGGCGCTGCATGAAGGCGGACATACGCCGTTTACGGCCGACATCACCGATGTGCTCACCGAAGGGGAGAACATCCTTGTCGTGAAGGCGACGGACTACAGCCGCGATGTTTCTCTTCCGCGAGGCAAGCAATACTGGGAGGACCAGTCGGCGAGCATCTTCTATACGCGGACAACCGGGATCTGGCAAAGCGTGTGGCTCGAGCCGGTTCCGGAGACGCGAATTGAGCGGATTCGGCTGATCCCCGATATCGACAAGAACGACATCGGTCTCGAGGTATTCTTGTCGGGTTACAGCGCGCTGGTCAAGCTGAGTATGAAAGCCATCATCACTTTTAACGGGGAATTCGTTGCCGAGGATTGCTTCTCCTTGAGTCACGAGTCGGGACGACGGGATATTCACTTGGACGATTTTAATGACCATGGCCTCGGGCGTTGGTGGACGCCGGAACGGCCGAATTTATACGATTTGGAACTCACACTGCTGGTTGACGGAACGGCGGTGGATACGGTTCAAAGTTACTTCGGAATGCGCAAAATTTCCGTGGAAGCGGGCAAACTGCACTTAAATAATCGTTCTTATTATATGAAGCTGGTACTGGATCAAGGATATTTTCCGGACGGCCTGCTTACCGCGCCAAGCGACGATGATTTACGTAAGGATGTGGAGCTGGTGAAGGAAATGGGGCTCAACGGGGTCCGAAAGCACCAAAAAATCGAAGATCCCCGTTATCTATACTGGGCCGACAAGCTGGGGCTGCTGGTATGGGGGGAGATGGCCAATGCCTACCGATTTACAGAACCCTATGTAGCCCGGGTAACGCGCGAGTGGATGCAGGCCGTCGAGCGGGATTTCAACCATCCCTGCATCGTGGCTTGGGTTCCCCTTAATGAGAGCTGGGGCGTGACTAACATCCTGATCGATAAGCAGCAGCAAAACCACGCATTATCGCTGTACCACCTGACCAAATCGCTGGATCCGACCCGGCCGGTCATTTCCAATGACGGATGGGAACTGGTCGCCACTGATCTCGTGACGATCCATGATTATGAGTGGCGCAAGGAGATACTTGCCGAGCGGTATGCTGACGTCGAGACGGCTTTGGCCGCGCAGCCCGGTAACCGGATGATCCTGGTCCCCGGATTTCCTTACGAGGGGCAGCCGATTCTGGTCACGGAGTTCGGCGGGATTTCCTTTAAGGTGAATGAATGGGAAGGTTGGGGGTACTCGGGAGCGGCAAATGAGGAGGATTTTGCGCTGCGGCTGCAGAATGTTATCTTACCGATGCTGCAATCTCCGGTGGTTCAAGGCTTTTGCTACACCCAGTTTACGGACGTAGAGCAGGAAATCAACGGCCTGCTGACCTACGACCGCAAGCCAAAGCTGCCGCTCGAAACCATTCGTTCGATTGTAGCAGGATCCTAAAGATCAAGGAGTACCTTAATGAAATGATGGAACAGAAGCGAAAAGGAGCCGCATTCATCCGCGAGGTTGCGCGAACGGAACCCCCTCACGGAGCGTTGGCCATTTGGTATCTCGGTCAGGAGAGCGTGATCGTAAAAGGGGACGGGGTCACCATTTATGTAGATCCCTATTTCTCGGGCGATCTGGATGACGGCGATTGGCGGCGCACATTTCCCGCACCGATAACGCCGGAAGAGATTCAAGGCGTTGATCTTTGCTTGATTACGCATGAACATGATGATCATATGGATGCCAAGACGTTGCCTTGGCTGCATCGGAGCAGCCCGAAAGCGCCGATTGTAGCTCCGGCTTGCTGTAAGCCGGCATTGCTGGAGATGGGCATTTCCGCATCCGGGGTCATGACCGCGGATGACCGTCAGCCGATGGAGCTGTTTTCCAAGCTGCGATTGACGCCGATTGCAGCGGCGCACGAGCAATTGGAACGGGATACGGACGGCGGCCCCCGGTATGTCGGGTACGTCCTGGAGTTAAACGGCGTGACGCTCTTCCATGCCGGGGATACGCTGGTTTATCCTGAATTGATCGAGCGTGTCGGCGCCCTGAAGCCGGACATCGCCCTGCTGCCGATCAACGGGCGGGACTACTTCCGACGGCAGCGCGGGATCGTCGGCAACATGGATTACCGGGAGGCGGCACATTTCGCCCGGGAAATCGGGGCGGACACGGTCATCCCGCTTCATTACGACCTTTTTGCGGTGAATGCGGAGAAACCGGGGCACTTCGTAGATTATATGTATGAGCAGTTTCCCGAGCAGAAATGTCATGTTATGGCCCGGGGCGAGCGATTCGTATACGTTTCGCCGCGCGCATTCCTACAGCCGTAAACGTTTGAAATGAAATAGCCGACCAGGAGTTTT
>RCUU01000293.1_pt1 | contig 28683 bp, 25 predicted proteins | sample 2166211 | NCBI WGS metagenome assembly RCUU01 (sample SAMN09932620, study PRJNA488358) | compost metagenome | feature: garden; material: soil; isolation source: compost soil in phenylacetic acid-enriched culture | place: Germany: Experimental Botanical Garden Goettingen | collected 2016-01-27
TGATTCTAGAATAATCCATATATATAATTTCGTCAAATTATTATTTTACGTAATATTAAATCTGAGTATAAATTGAAAAACCATACCTCATATATTGTCGGGTGACAAGAACATACATCGTTAAAAGACAAGAACATACATCGTTAACCGAATCGCTTGAGTGAATTGATTAACTAGTATGGTATCGCGAATTTGCAATTTTGGCTTTATCAGCTTAATTTGCTTTTAGAAATTCAGGAAATTAAACCGACTTATATAATTGTCTACATAATGTAAAAGATTTTTATTCTCAACACTCGGATTCTCAAATAACTTTATTGCATTTTGTAAAGGTAAGTAAGAATCCATTTCCCTGATTTTTTTACGTATTTTTTTTGATTGATTTGGGCAGCAGCTATTACTTAAATTTGATAACCCTATCCTCCCTATCTTATGTGGTAACTCATGACATATGATGGTATTTATATGGTTATCCAAATTAATAATTTTAAATGCAATTCTCGGAAAAGAATTATCCTTCATGCGGACTATTTGTCTCCAACCTGGTACCGTCATATTTCTACTACCTTCTATTGCTAGATTTAGCCACTCATGAAAGAAATTCAGGCAAAAACGAGCCGTTATTTTATTCATGATATAGTTTAGTTCAATCTCTGTAGCATTAGAATACTGTCTCACGGACTCATTTAATATAGTATGTAATTCTTCTTGTATTAGTTTTGTTGGGACTTCAAATCCCTTGCGCGGAGGATCACCGATATCACACCGGTGATTGGTACGATAAAAATAATTCAGAGATAAACTACTCTTTCTCCAAAATATATAAGCATAAGCGTATGGACAGATTGCTGGGAATTCTTTGCCCTCCTCCTTTTTTAGCTCCGTCAACTGATTGATGCAATGTCGATGCCCTATTAAATAATTATTTAACAAATATTTTTCTATAGACCGAAAAATACTTTTGTTTTCCATGAAAATTCTAGTATTCTTGTCCTGCTCACGTAAACTAATATTTTCTTTAGTCATTTGCGATATCCGATCACAGTGAAAATGTGTGGTCGGTTTAACTTTAAACAATTCCATATCGGTGTATTTAGGAATAAACAGCCACTGTTCTGTTAAGTCCTTACTTTTGAATACCTTCAACTCCTCAAGAGCGTTATGAATGAGTGTATCGTAATTTTTGTCCCATTCTCTCCATCTTCTATGAGTAAAATCGGCTAACATATAACCGCATTTGCATATAAATGGACTACTAAGTCGGTTATCACTAAAAAGAAAAGGAATCTGAGTTTGACAACTTGGGCACTTATCAAGCAAAGGGGTATTGTGTATTAGGCATTTATTTATTAGAGTGAATTGGTGAAACCAAGAATGGTATCCGTCACCGATACATCTTTCGCACCACCTTAAATGTCCATTGAACCAATTCTTATTAGGTATCCTGAAGTTGTTAAATGGGAGGGTTAGAGAGGAAATATTTACATTGTTCATGTGGACTAGATTTGAACCTAGTATGTTACTCAGCTTTACATTGTCAAAACCACTTAAGTTGAATAGATCTTTCCACTTGTTTCCGATAACAGAGCCTTTAAGCGCTTGGACTTCATTGATCCCAATTGATCTGAGTAAGTCGTTACGTTCAATACCATTTGCAAAAATAAATTTTTCGAGAATGGACCAAGGGGTTTCATAAGGTTTTATCCATTCAGTTCTCCATACTACGTTCATAATTGATTTGCTCCTTTCTGATGTGTTAATCCCTCCTTTTCCCCATTAATGAACTGGGGCTACAGGCATTACGCCAGTGCCATGTAAATTTCCGATTCAATGTAACCCGACATTTTAATGGCATGACGCCAGTGTTCCTCGTTTAACCATACGCACTGATTCCCATGAGTACCATTAATCTTCAATGCATTCTCAATTGTGTAGGCGAAATATTCCATTGGGATTTCAAACTCATTCGCTAAACCATACTCTTTTCTGAGATCTACAAACAATCTGTATATTGTTGAGGCGGTGTTTTCAAGTCTTTCTCCACTAGAATAACCTTCCGGGAAAAAAAAACGAGTGTAGCTCCACCCACTCTTCTCCGGATACTCGGATATTTCAGGTGAATCAAAACACTTTAACACTAATTGCATTTCTTCGGGCTTTGTGATCCCGTAAAAATGGTGCTCGTGGGTCATAAACCGCCCGATGATTTGTGACTTTTTTTGCTCTAAAAAGAAAGTTCTACGTGATAGAAGTTCTTCTTGCCCTACTGATATCACAGACATACTTACTTTTTCGCGGTCTAACTCGTTATAAATGTCCATTAGCCAGTTAAAGTGGTATTCTGTCAATCGATGGGCTTCATCCATGACCAGAATAATTCTTCTCATTCTTGATCTCTCGGCTTTCTCTAACATCAAATTGACGATCTGTCTTCTCATCTCAGGCGGTTTTCTTCTGGCAGGAAACGGGAACTTGAAGTCACCGAGCAAATCCTGAAAAAATTTTTCTTCACTTGGTACACGGTACGAATTACTGTTCGCCATCAAGATAGGCAAAGGCGCACCAATCTGGGAAGGCAAATTTTCTATAGCAAATTTTACAGCAGATGTTTTACCTATCCGTGGTCTACCGTAAACGATCATCCCTGGGATACGGTTTTCGACGATTCTAATCATACTCTCCATAAGACGGAGAACTTCTTTGGTCGGTAAGAGGTAATGACCTACTTCAATGGGATGCGTTCCGATCATAACTTTAGGACGATCTAACACGACTTTCCCCCCTAAAAGGAATGCGTTTTTAACTTGGACAACATTTGCTGATAACGTTCCATTTCGTTCACTTGTTGTACTTTGTTTGACAACTCCCGAGCTTTCTCAAGCGCTGCATTTTCTTTTTCTGCTGCTGCTAAAGCCTCTACTTCCCCATCATCTCTTCCTGTCTTACGTTTGTTTTTGGCTACTTCCTGAACGTTTGTTATTTTGTTACTGGCGCCCTTCTTTCCTTTTCTGGCTTTGTCCATTAGATACTCTGTATAAATAAATACAGGATCATCCCAAGTCGTATAATGGACTAACTTTCTGTGCACAAGAGAATTTATTGCTTTTCTCGTTTGCAATGAATGTGGCGTGAGTGACCACTTTCCCACCGCGGTCAAATATCCGAATTCACTTCCATCCTCTGTATAAACTTTGATTGTGCGAAGATCATCAACATTTACGTGCAAAGATAATTCTTGACCTATTAAATGTGCTGAGTATGACAATTTTTCACTGCGATATTCGACCCCTTCGTATTGGATATACGGTTTTTTCCCTGATTGAATAGATCCGCGTATTGTACGTTTGATTTTAGTATGCATGAACAACACTTCCGAACGATTATTTTCGTTTAGCTGATGGGGATACAGCCCCTTTTGAAGCCGTTTTCCCATTAATTCGAGTGGTGACTGATGGTAAATTCCGCCGTGCGGTGTTCCGTTATAATTAGAGATCATAACATCGATCAATTCCTTTAAGTGATCGTAAGTTATGTTCCATTTAACCGCATTTTTTTTCGGGTTTGTTCTGCGGGGATCGTCTGGATTACTACCCGTAGTATTAGGTAACCTGTGGAACCCAGTCTCCTCAAGGATCTTGAAGAATCTTTCAATGATTCCCCTTCTCATTGGGAGGTCAACAGGACCGAGATTCATCGTGCAACCCACTAGGTTTTTGAGTCTATCCTTTACCAGGTTCGCTAAATGCGACTTGGCGTTATCAAAGCAAATTACGTCCCATACAGCCCATTTTGTTTCGGGATATATTTCAGAAGGATATCCACCAACATCATGGTAAGTTAAGCCATCAATAGTCAGATTGATCTTCTCATGCGGCATAATGCAATTTCTCACGCAATGCATGACATCGGCTGAGCTATACTCCTTGTTTAGACTAATGGCATAACCCAGAATATTACGGGTAGCCACGTCTATTATGGTTAAGATCCAAAACCGATCAAGAACTACTGTTACATTATCTTCCTCAGGTGTTTTTAGGTTAATGACGAAAAAACCATCGATTCTGTGAGCATCAAATTGCACTCTTTGATAAGGAGTTAAAGTCGATGGATGGTTCTGTTCACCTTCTCCAGAGTTCTTCGCCTTTTGTACGGCATCATGGCCGTAACGAGAAACCGACTTCGCAAAATACTTGCTAGCAAGACGATTTAAATAGCGTTCAAGGGCCCTGTGTCCCATATGTTTGGTGTTAAATGGGTACTCGGTTAGAGGGATTTCTTTTCTACGACAAGCATCAATCATCTTCTTATGGATACTCTTTGTCTTCATGGCTGGTTCTAATGTTCGATGGTGTCTCCCTAAGAACAGTTCGTCAATCAAATCCTTAATATCAGGAAACTTCTTGAGTAACATTGTGAATTCGCCAGATTTCCGGGTTTCATTCCGTTTAGTATTCATTGGATTTAATTCATATGGCTTAACCTTCTTGTAAGGGATCAGCGCACGAAATCCTAAAACAACGCCATATTCATCAACACTCATACAACGTTTTATTACACGACGCAAGGTTTGAGGATCCACTCCAGTAGCCTGATGTATCTCAGCCATACTCGATTTACGCTTAAAGTACATCGTTACGGCTTGCTTTCTTCTCATAAACAGTTGACGATTTTTCTCAACTAATGAAAGTTCGTCTACCGTTGGCCATAGCTCGGGGTTAATTTGCTCCGTAAGCAATCCTTCCTTTTCATAAACTCTAAGTCTACTCAATTCTCCACACCTCCATATCGTTACTCCAGATTTGCATATCCAGATTTGCATCAATTTTCCCCTCGTAATAGAGCCAATGGCACGCCAGCTGAATATCCAAGGTAGTAAATTTAGATCTCATTTCATCGGTGATTCCCGAAATTGATGTTCTTTCTGTAACCTTGTCCAAAATTTGGTCTAGGTAATTAGGTTTCTTCTCATTTGAGATCGTCGATATGATTTTTACTTGGTTTTGATTTCGAAACCGATTGGGACGAATTTGTTTTTCAGTACGCACTTCATGATGCACTCCTTCTAGCTTGCACCACTCGCGTTGTGCTTCAATTTGCCTCATCGTTCGTTCATATTTACTATGATCTGGACTCAGTTCAGCCTCATACTTTACTTCTATAAACGTAATCTTGCCGTGATTGGAATGAGTCCACATGTCAAATATTGATGTGTATCTTTTCCCATTGCATATATACGTGATTTCCAGGGGCTGTTCACAATACGTGCTAACACGCCAATCTGTTTCTATTTGCAACCAATGATCGAACTCCAAATCACTATACAAAATAATATCTCTTAATCCGACCTTTGGACCTCGAGCGTTCCAGTAGTTATTGCCATAACGTTTATTCCGTGGAAGTACGATGGGCTGATACTGCTTGTCTTTAGTTTCGTGTGACATTCTTGTCCTCCGTTCCAGAACAATGAAAAAGTAAATCCTATTCATATCTTCTGTATTGCCAATATGTTTAGATTTAAAACAAATCTAATTTCGGACAGAGTCTATTTCTCTATTAATCAGGTAATACTAGAGTTAGTAGATTTATGAGAGGAGTTATAAAATATGTACAATAATGCTTGCTATAAGGAAATTGGTGAATTAATCCGTATCAACAGAGAGAAACTTGGATATACTCAAGAAACTCTATCATTGATGATTTGTCTCTCCAGATCTACCATAGCTAACATTGAAGTTGGACGCCAACCTGTAAGAATTCATTATTTATATCGAATTGCTGATGCATTAAATATCTCAATACATGATTTACTCCCCTAAATAATCCCCCCTACTCGAACCTTTTCTGAATTATCCTGTTCTTTAGAGCCTGCAATGCCTCATAATAGATGGCTTGAATTTCAGGATTGATTTTTTGTTCGCATAAACTAATTTCGTATGCTTGTGTTACTTGGTATGGATGCATTAAATATAATGTCGATGTGTCATAAGCATCAAATAGTACGGGTACTTTCCATTCCCCGTTATTCCCCGCTTTTTCAAACCAGCCTTGTTGTAACATTAATGAGTTTGTATAAAATATCTTGTTAAATTTCAAACCTTTTGAAGTTACATATGCGATACTTGAGTTTAAATTTTCAATAACATTCACCTCTATCACCTCACTATTCACTATAGACAAATCACTGAAAAATAATACGTATATGTATCAAACAATATAAGTGATACTTTTAAATAGATGTATCGCTACTTCCCCATTGTATACACTTACAACAAGAGGTGTAACAATGGAAACTTCCATAATGAGAAAAATTGGACAGCGTGTGCGTGACATTCGAAAGTCAAAAGGTTTGTCCCAAGAACAACTCGGTGAAAAAGCCGGCTTTCATTTTTCGTATATAGGTGGCGTTGAAAGAGCCGAGAAAAATATTACCTTGATCAATTTAATTAAAATTGCTGACGCATTAGGAGTTCCAGTAATAGAGCTCTTTTCTTATACAAAGTATCAAAAGTCTGCGTTAAATGAAAAAGACATCATGTTAAATCAATTGGTGGATATATTAATTAGCTTAAAAAAAAGTGATTTAAGGAAGGTTCAACTTTTTTTGGATGAGTTTATTGAAAAATAATGTTCATTTTATACACGTTAAACCGCAGTCCTTAAATAGGATTGCGGTTTATTTGTTCATATTTATGGAAATGAATTCTAATAAATGTTAGGAGGGGATTTCTGTGCATACAATTTGGAAAGGATCTGTTGGTTTTGGATTGGTTCATGTTCCCGTAAAACTTTATGCGGCTACTGAAGATAAAGAAATATCTCTTCAGATGCTCCATCGTAATTGTCATAGTGCTGTAAAAAATCATAGGTATTGTCCCGCCTGCAACATCTCGGTTGAACACGAAGATATAATAAAAGGTTATCCGATCGATACGAATCAATATGTAACTTTTGAGAAAGAAGAATTGGAAAAGATTCAAGGAGAATCAAGCAAAAGGATCAACATTATAGACTTTATTAAAGAAGATCAAATTGACCTAATGTTTTCGCAGAAAGCTTATTTCTTAGGGCCAGATACACATGGTAGTAATGCATATAACTTGTTTCTAAAAGCCCTAGAAACCTCAAAACGACTAGCAGTAGGCAAACTGACTCTCCGTTCAAACACAAAATTATGTGTAATGAGAGCCTTGAGTGGAAATTGTATACAACTGGCTACTATGCATTATGCTAATGAGATTCGAACAACGAGCAGTGTTCCTAATCTGAGTGAACACAATGTTGTTGATGATACTCAATTGAAATTAGCTCTACAGATCATCAAGGGGATGACAGGAAGGTCAGACATAAACTCCCTCTCCAACCCTGAGATAGAAAGGCTGCAGGCAGCGGTTCAATCTAAGATCGCTGGACAGCATATCATTTATAAACCGGTACAAGAAGATGAGCTTGTTATTGATCTGTTGGAGGCACTCCAGAAAAGCGTGAATATGAATAAAAGTAAATCAAAAAAACAAAGTCAGGCTTCACTTAATAAAAGAAAAGAGAAATTGGGATAAAAATAAAAAAGAGTACCAGCTTAAACTGGACCCTCAGTCAAGGACACTTTAAAAGAAGAGTTACGCATCACTCAAGTGATGATTCCTGTATTGTACAGGAGTCATCTTTTTTAATCCCCATTGGAATCTGTAATTGTTGTAATAATGGATATAGCGATTAATTTCACGTCTTCATTCAGCAAAGGATTAGCAAGACTCCTGGGGTGCATTATCCCAACAGTTACCGCGTCTAGACAAGGATTGTCCCCGGGGCTGGTATAATGACCACCTTGGTCGGAATGTATGAAAACATTGTTATGCAATTTTAAGCGCTTTTGTTTCATTAACAACCGTATTGTAGGGGGAGATGGAGGGTGGTGGATAGCTTATTAGCAACAAGCCCACCGGTAGATGCATCCAAGATGGTCGACAGATAGGCAGTCTGGGATTTACCGTACGGAAGGTACGTGATATCTATTAGCAGCACGAGACCTGGAACCCCCTTCTTAAAGTCTCTCTGTAACTTGTTATCAAGCGTACGGTGTTCTTGGGTAGCTTTAGCCATACGTAGGGGTTGGCTTTTCGATGTGGGCATATGAGGTTAAACTTCTTCATCAATTTCTGATGCGCTTAAGGTTGTATACAGTACCGTAGTCATTTTCTATAATCATCTCGATGGACCTAGAGCCCTTTTTGAAACCTCTCCGATTAAAGGCCCTTTTGATCAGGTCTCCAGCCTTCTCATCTGCTTGAGAGTACGTATAAGTCGCCGATCTGCAGTATGTAGATAGTTGTAGTACCCAGAGCGAGACACACCAAGTAATTTGCAAAAATAATGTGTCATTCGCTGTAGCCCTTGCTTTACGGCATTCTGTATGAGCTTAGAACACTCAGTCTTGCTTAGTTTTTCTCCGTTTGCTAACAGCCTCCTTTCGTTCTTGTCTAACTTTTTTTATATAGGCTAATTGGTCCTCTAAAAATCTAATCTTTGCTTCCTGCCTACCGATGATCTCTTCCTGGGATAGTTCTCGTTTGGAAGGACGAAGCACAGCTTCTTTAAGTCTACTAGTCCAACGATACCATCCTTTTCGTGAGCCTTCTTCCATCGATCGGCACACTGCTCCACTCGCTTACTCCCGAGTATTTCTACATCCAATCTGTTCGTTTCAAAGATTTCTCTCGATGTATGACCTAATAAATTTTGTTCGATAAAGAGTCGCTTGAATTCATCCGCGTAGGTTATCGACCTTTCACTTACTCGTAGAACATTTGGATTCCTCGATAAGTTCCTGCTCGTTTTTGATTAAAATACTTTTCCCCCATCTTGTCCGCCCCCTAATGTTAACTTCAGTATACAAAAAGGTACCCATACGACTAAACACTTTTTTTAAGTGTCCAGTGCATGGGTACCAGTTTTACTTTTGGTACTCTTTTTTTATTTTACTTGTAATAATTTATTATACTATTCACTCCTTCAAATGAAATTCGAGGGTCATTTTTGATAAACCTTCTATTGGTGTTTTCTTCTAATCCTAATGCTGAATTGACCTGATTAATAAATATCTCCTTTTGTTCTTCAGACTTAGCGTAGTCTATTATTAACATTTTTAATGGGCAAGATAATTGAATTCTTTTTGCAATTGCTGTATTAATGTGCTTATCTCTGAAACTATAACCGACAATAACAAGTTTTTCGCAAAGTTCTTCAGCATCACTCATCTTTTTTACAAATTGATCGTAATAAAAGTTAAATGGAGTTTCTTGAATTTTATCGTTCTTCCGTCCACCGGTTATTATCGAGGGAACAATCATGAGTTCAGAAATTCTTTTGTAAATGTTATGTTTTTTTATTTCTTCGTTCTTTATTTTAAAAATCTTGTTGTTTTTCAAATCTTTAAATGAGGACACAGATCCGTGTAAATGATAAAGCCTTGTATTACAATTCTGTTTGTGTCGTTGCTTTTTAACTTTTTCTGGATTGAAATAGTATCGAGGTACTTCTTTACTAACTGCGAACCATGGTCCGGCTTGATGATAATACTCAATAAATTTGTAGGGGCCTAATAAATCAATTAGAATCGTCTCAAGAAGAAGGTCGTAATTTAATGTAAATAGATCTACTTGGTTTTCATCATTAATAATTGAAGATAGCCAATTAATAAAGTTTTTAAGCATGGAATTTATCAAGTGTTTCTTAACATTCCAATTAATTATATCAAGAATAACTGCCATGTATGTATGAATAGATTCTCGGATTGAGTTCTCATGCTTGATGAGCTCTGATATATTTAAACTGTAAGAATTAAGTAACTTTTCACCTAAAATGCCACTTGTATAAAAAGTTTGATGAACGTGGAGAGCCTCATATAACTTCTCGATAGTAGCGATGCATTCTTCGAAATCAATAAAATTATTCTGATCCGACATTTGGTGTTCAATGAATGCTCTATGCTCTATTTCCAAGCGATCAAAAAATTTGTTTGTTATATTTTGCAAGGTAAACTCGCTACTTAGCGCCACTGATAGACCATTTCCAGCTAGCAGTGCTATTTTTGTCAAAGAAATCACCCACTTAGTTATAAATCTTATTGCTATTCGTAGTTTATTTTACCATACTGAACTGATAACAAGGCACTCTCCTAGTGAGCGGCACTTATCCTGCATTTTGCATTAGGGTCAATCTAACAACATTATCAAATACTCACTCCAGGATCCTTATCCCATAGTATTATACTTATTGCACCCTTCCTTATTGTACATTATGAATATTCATTATATTGATTTTTGGAGGTAATAATGAAATTAAATCACTTGCCACTGACAGATGAAAAGCAAGACATTCTAGATTTTAACAGTAAAGCAAAGGAAATAGCTGATTACATTAACAGCTTTCCCCATGATATTCCTGGGGCCATTTCTATTATTGGTGAATGGGGAACTGGTAAATCGACATTGATGAATTTTGTTGAGAATGAGATTGATCCTAAGAGATGCTCTCTTATTCGTTTTAACCCATGGATTTTCTCGGACAGAAATCAAATACTCCATTCTCTATTTGAAGAAATATATGATTGTATTGACAACGGTTTTACTAATGCTAAGGACAAATTCCTAGAGTACGCACAAAAACTATCAAAGCCTGTCACAAAAATAGCAACCTACATTGGCCAAACAGCACATGGAGTTCCACACCAATTAGCAGTAGCAACATCTGAAGCAACAGCTGAGGTGCTTGGTCAAGTCACAAAGTCTATATTTGAGAAGCCTATATCAAAAAGACGTAAGGAAGTTGAAAATGAACTAGAAATAATGGTAACAGGAAACCAAAAGAAAATCGTTATATTCATTGATGAAATTGACAGAATGTTTCCAGATGAAGTTATTCAAATTTTCCAAGCAATTAAATCAGTGCTTGATCTTCCAGGTCTATTGTTTGTAGTAGCAATGGATAATGATGCAATCAATGACTCGTTAAAGAAAACTGGGATCTCTCGTCCAATGGATTACTTACAGAAAATATTTCAGCATAACTTCCATTTGGCTTCCAAATATCAACTCAAAACACTTTTTAGCAAGGTCCTATTACCTCAATTTGAGGGTGCAACCTATTTTGATGATCTTTTATATTTATTCGATACATTTGTAAAATTGAAGAATGAGAATTTTAGAAAATTATCTGCTAAAGAAAATGATGATGATGAAAAAACCAAAAATTTCGGAGCTCACGAAACCATAGAAAGTTCGTTAATTGATTCGTATCATAATATTAATAAAGCACTTAGACAATACTTTGAGAATCCTAGAAAATTCATTAAATTAACTAATTATTTTAAACTAAATTGGGAGAGTATCTATATAAAGTCAAAAGATATTATAAGCCTTGACAAGCATAAATTAGTATTACAAGCTACATTCGTTCTATTTGTAGCAAAATTTGAACTTGGATCTGAAATAGATATTTCCTTTTACCCAAGTAAAGTAAGATATTTTGAGGAAACTGTATACATTAAAAGGTGTATTTATCATTTTCTTGATATGCTTACTCGATCAGATGGGACAGGACCAAATCTAGATGATATTAAACTTATATTGATTAATTTATCTAATTACCCTGATTTATTTTATAACGACTAGAGTGTTTGATCGATAAAGGCATTCGATCGATTACGATAATGTCTAGCAAGGGAGAAGTACTTGCATTGATAAAATAAAAGCCGCTGATACCGCGGCTTTTTAAATATATTAATTTCTTGTCCTCTGATTAGGTGGCTTGTAAACTATTTATCATGCCCGTTCATTATTTGTTTGTGAAAATATGCAAATTGCATAGCTAATGATCGATCTGTTGGTTCTTGCTTAAAGGGTTCATAGACTGGATCGTTCAATTCAACACCATATATTTTTTTGAGTTGAATGAAAATTGCATCAACATCAACAATACTTTGAAGATCATGATAATTATTTTTTTGAAAATCCTTAAATCTCTCAACGTTTGACCCGAGTGTCCGAGAACGGCTTAAACAAAGCTTCAGGAAGCGAAATACATTGGTACTTTCTTGTTGGAATGTTCGTTGCAAGTATTGATTTGTTTCTTCCCTAGAGCCCCATTTCGCCCATATACTCAATAACTCTATTGATTGATCCTCTACTAAATACAATACTTCCCTCTCTGCTAATTCCTTAATCCGAGCGACTAATTCATAAGCAATCAATCCCTCCTCTTCTTTAGAAAAGATTGCTTTTTCTTGTCCAGCCTTTTCATTATACTGAATCCATTCAAAACAATTGAGAGCAAATGAGAGTGGTTGCCCATCTCGAATAATGGCTTTTCCAACTTCTATTCTCTCTGATTGTATATTCCGTAATAACATGGCTATGAGTATTGCTGATTGGATAGAAGGAGTGAAAAAGTTGAAAAACGACCCTTCTCTCGGAAAATGATGACCTGCTTGAGATAAAGCCTTTGCCAGAACTTCGCTCGCTGATGGGGAGAGCATGTCCCAATATTGCTGCAGTTTCTCAAGGAATCGATCAACTGGTCGCCCCTCAATTAATACCTCAAATCGGTGTAATACTTCCTCCACATTCATCTTTTCCAAATCATCTAAGAAAGAGGATACAATGGCATCTGAAACATCGACATCAGGAACAGTGTATAGAAAGTATCGTAGAAAATATGAAGCTGAACTAATACTCTTCTCTTTCGCAGACCTTGAAGGCCACGAGATTCTATCTAGCAATGACCCTATTTTAGGGAATAGAAACTTTACCAACGATTCGGCACATTTTTTGTCTTTTATAGAAAGGTCATCCATACCTTGTTGAAATATTTCTAAGTCTTCCTTTTTATCATCTTGTGCAAGAACAATATTAGCGGATTGACTTATATATAAATTAGGATTAACCCTAATATGTTCGTATAGCCTTGGATAGAAAATTCGAATCCCTTCAATCAACATCAAGTCAACAGGATTAATTTCGTCTTTTAGAAGGGGGAGTGCAAAAGTGAGTGCATTTATGTATCGCTTTGCCACTCTTGGTGTTTGTAGTCGGTTCTCAAACCCTTTATTAAAATAATATGCGAAAGTTTCTATCTCGGCTGTCGTCAATTCAATTCCTGCAAGGTTCAGAGCTTCATCCAGACCTTCAAAACAATATTTGCGTAACGTCTCTTGATTGGCAATTGGCAGGTAAAGAGGTACTTGCACGATTTTCTCAAGAAAGTGTCTTCCCGCTTCGATCCCTCCTCCTCCGTACTTCTCGCCTAACGCCGCTGCCACCATTTCCTCATCAAAGGCAAGAACATAAGTTGTGTAAGCAAAGTCACCAGTTAACTTAACAAGCTTAAATACGGTTTGTATTTCAGTTTTTTCTAAGCGATCAATGTCATCCATAAATATAACTATACGTTTGTGTTGCTGCTGCAATAGTTTCTCAACTCGGTCACGGTACTCCTCAATTGCTGTACCGTTAAGTGCCTTGCCGAACTCCCTTATCCCTTCTCCTAAAGACCAAGGCGATCCGATAATTGAGATGTACTTTTCCAGCATCTCACCGATTTTTTCTTTTTGTGTTGTTAAAGATTTCCCTAAAGCATCAGCTAGAGTAAGAAAAAAGGCTTGAATGATTTGTTCTTCCGACTTGAATAACCAAGGATTAAAACGAATAATTACCACGTGCTCATGGTCACTTAGTTCTTTATTAATAAAATTCATAACCGACGTTTTTCCATTGCCCCACGCACCGTAAATACCTAATACAATGCTTTCCGGGTCACGCCGTAGTGCAATTGTTTGCGCAACTCTTTGGGCAAAAGGCCAACGCTGAAAGCGGTCTTCTTCGGGATTATTTATTGGTGTATCTGATATGAACGACCGACTATTCATCGATGTGTATTTTATCACCATTATTACCCATCTCCCTTCCAAAATTGATGATATTGTACAAAAACCACCTTATAAATATAAGGTGGTAGAACTAATGCCTGATTTATCATATTACAATAGACGTTCCAGTATAATCAAAATCTTCAAAACTATCATAGGTAAAATTCAATAAATTTAGCTTAGAGTATTGCATAGATAACTGCGGATAAAAGTTTGTAAGAATATACTTAATGAATCGATTAAAACAAATAGGATTATCTAGTTTTATTCTGCATTCATGATGTTGTGTATGCATATGAACTGCGGGATGAGTGTTGCTCAATACAGATTTCCTTGGATCAAAATCTATTCTGATGGGACTTCTCATAGTTATTGAATTATTCCAGTCCACAGATGTAATAAAATCCTCAAATGCATCAATCGGATTCATCTTATCAAAATTCACTTTATAATTATAAGGCGATGGCCACCATAAATGACTGTGATTTATTAACTTCTGTTTTTTAAATTCAAAAGAAGATCTAATGATAGAACCATCGTACATGATAGCATGAAAGCTATTTGATTGAAGAATATGCTCATATTGAGTTAATGTCGTAAAAGCAGACCCAGCATTTGCTCGACTAGATTGGTGATTATTCCATGTAATAAAGATTTTATCATTCATTATTATTGGTGATACTGGGTTATAAAAATAAATAACATTCTCTGTTTGGAGCCATTCCAGTGTGTTATTGATACTAAATACTGTATTTTCGACATTGGAGTTAATAATATCAGAACTCTTCTTCTGCTTCATCTTCATCTACACTCTTTTTAGAATTATTAAAAAGACGCAACAAGTTATTGAATTCTGGAAGTGATTCTGGATCGATTCCATTCTCCTCTAATTCCTCAAGGACTTTTTGGATTTCCTTAAGTTTTCTTTGAGCTTTCGTGTACTGTTGAATTTCTTCCTCGCTTCTCTCTCTGTTGATTCTTCTCATTTGTGCAAGCTCTTCATCTGTTGGAAGCTTAAAATCAAGTGAATAGTCGTTATCAATACATTGTTGTATCTCATCATTTAACAGCTCCATATAACTTCCAACACCACAAATCCTTACCCATCCCCGTGAACGTGTAATAGAGGTGAACAAAATGTTTCGCAATTTAATTAGTTCAAAACCCTCAGAACAATAATCACTATTAACAATGTACACCATCGGCGACTCATTACCTTTAGCTCTGTAGATACCAGAGCAGGAAACATGCCCTGGAACTCTGAATGTTTCCCTATCAGTATTTACACCCACTAAAACAGACGCAATGTTTTTTTGAATCAGGAATTTTCTGAATTCAGAATATTGACTCTTTGACCTGAGTGCATTTGGAAATACTACTAATATGTCATCTGGATCCAGTTCGTCCTCTTCAATATTTTTATGAATTTGATCAGCAACCCACTTAAACTGAAGCGCTTCACTTTCAAAGATCTTTGATTCAATACTGGTTTTTGGAGTAAGCATATCGTAAAAATAAGTGGGAGTAGACTCCGGCTTTCTGGAAAGAACGACTTTACTTCCTAGTCGCAGACGACCATTTTCAACCTTGTAACCAATCTCTTCCCACACCTTTAGATCATCAAACATTTGGATTTTTCCCTTATTGCGATAAATCCCAAATCCGAGTGCGTGAGCCATTGCTAACGTCCAGGGCGGATTACGATAACATACAGGTAAAACTATATCTCTTTGAGCTTCGTCTGGATTGTTGTTTATGTTAATTAACAGATTTCCATCATCATCAACCCCGAACATTTCTTCTAATGAAGGCATAGCTGTATCACTTAAATTTTGCAATTCATCGTAAGCCCAAGTTAGCCTTTTTGGGGGTTTAATAAGTTGATAAGCAATTTTAAAGAAGGATATTGGCATATCTTGAGCCTCATCAATTAGTAATGCATCGTAAGGCGCAGAAAAATTTTCATCAAAATAATGTAACAACTCTTTACAAATTCCTTCAAATGCGGCTGAACGTCCATACTTGGACTCTGCTGAACCATAATTCAAAGGAGTTTGATTCAACATTGACGCAGCAATCGAATAAATACCTTTTTCCTGGTAAGTGCCCCACGAATGTACAATGTGAAGATTTTCCCAATTCGGCTCATCACCAGAAAAATCATAGCAAAATTGCCTTATTAGATCGTAGTATTGTTGAGATAATGAACGAGTGTAAAAAGTAACCGCAATTTTCCATTCCGGGTTTTGAGTGTGAAGGTATGCAGCTTTTAGAGCCAAAACGATTGTTTTTCCTGAACCTGCTAACCCTCTAATTCGCTGCGGGCCATCAGGAATCTCTAATGCAGCCTTTTTTTGCCACTGATCCAAATTGGCAATTTCTTTTTCTATTTTTTTAATAATCCCCCCTTTTGAAAGTTCGTTTAAAACATTCTCACGTTTTTTTCTTGGTTTTATGTTGGACACTCTTTGAAGAGCCTCACACAAAACAGAATATACTTCGGGATTAAATTCAGGTATAGCTGGAGAATTTATAGTCTCATTCAGCATGTTTTCTTTTATAACAATATAGTCACCATCGACTTGCGGAATATTACCCTCAGGAAAGATAGTGATAACTGTAAAGTCAAAGGCGAGTCCACGACCTTTTCTTAAATTAGGATATTTTTTGAAATTATAATCCATTTGATAATACAAGGAGTCTTGTTCTTCTTTCAATTTTGTCGTATCGTTAAAATCTTCTGGGAATATAAATGAAATTAGTCCATATTTATTGCTTACAAGCAAGGCATCAATAGTTATTTTTGTATCTGCGTTTGCAGTAAGAGGATAGCCGAGATACAGAGTGCCATTGTCATCATTTGCTTCTAATATTCGAGTCAATTGTACCACTAAGTTCTTTGTTGGCTGAATCTTTTTGACTGTTCCACGAACAACTTCTAAAGACATAATGCCAAACTCCTTTTACTATAAGATGAGGCCTCAGGAGTTACCAGAGACCTTGATTATTACTAATACTTCAGTTACATTGTAAATGTTATACATTCAGCTTCCCTGTGTCAATGAGTGTTCTTTAGTTACTGGGATTGTCCCCACCTTGCAGTGCATGAGGCCGCCGCCGTAAACCCTACTACTGAGTATTAAAGCTCTTGGGATCCCTAGCCCATTTTTGTTGCCTTTTACTTAGCAGTATCAGAGTTACGACGCCCACCCTTAGTGCTATCAGTTGTTATTATATATACTAATTACTTACTTTCTAAAATATTCATTCGCCATATAACTTAAAAATCTTTTGCTGCTCCTCTACGCTATTTCTATTGCTTAAGCATTGAAGAAGAATCTACCCTCTTCGCTTATTTCCCAATCTTCTCGAAACCTGCAGATAAAAACAAAATCACGGATTCTTGCTCCGGAAATTTATCAACATTTGTGATTATTCCGTCTGGCGGTGGTTGTCCCCATTCGGATGTGGTGGCAGCTACCTCAGTGGGGAGCATGTCACTACTGAGATGATGCAGTGATTCGTTGCGAAACATCATGCATTTTCATACCTGCAGTCCGTTGTCCCTAAAGCCGGGCCAGGTAACCCAAACGGCGTCGCCGGCAGCGGTACTCAGAACAAGGTTGTTCCCCGGCCGTATGAACATCGGCGCGCCTACGTGCTGCTGTCGAGAGTAATGCTGATCGGCCAACTGACGGTAGAACCGGTCTCCTTTTTGTGTCACCAGCCAAGGGCCATGGATGAGAAAGTTGAGCATCAATTGCTGCATGACAGTCGTCTCCTTGACCTAAGTTGGTTTTGCGATAGGCAGGCACAAAAATTGGGCCGTACAGCAACACTGCGGTCCCTTCCTGCTCTTCTATGCTCTTCCGCTTACATCCCCCCCCCGACGACCAAAGGTAGAAATCAGATCGTTATGCGTAATGTGGCAATAGAAAAAGCACCCTCTAAGTGAGTGCTTACTATATCTTTGTTATTTACACATGTTTTACTTTATACCTACCATTTTCAAAAATAATCAATCCTTGATCAATTAACGGATCAGCATACATTTGCAAGAACATTAAGTTAATGTTTAGTTTCTTTGCGAGTTCCGTTCTTGCGAGCCCTTCATCCCCCGCATCATAAAGTGCTTTCAATAAGACGGATTTTGCTCTCTCATGTCTCTTTCTCTGATTAGTTAAGTAATTATCTACATCATCAGAGTTGTTAGTTTGTTTTGCACTGTCGAGTTTCTCTAATACTATGTCAAAACGTTCTAGTAGTTCCTTATAAGTTTCAGGTTCGTTGTTAATAGTATGTTCGGTTGCTAGCTGTTTTGCCTCTTGAAGAATGCCAGAAGCTTCAACCAAATCTTGCTGCACTTTTTTTTGCTTTAATAACTCAATAAAATTATTTTCATCAACAAAGTCGCTAGGTGCGTAGAGTACCTCATGTTTTAAAACCAAAACTAAGAAAAAGGCCAAAACTAGGCCTACTGGAAAGCCCATTACAAACCAAACGAAAATGTTTTGAACATCATTTGGTAACCCTAGTAATACACCAGTCCCAGCTAATTCTGCTAACCCTGCAAAGATTGCTATTATTGTAAGAGGATTTTGAACCTTACTTCTATTATTCAAATTTCTCATCTCCTAAAACAATAATAACTCATCTCCCATAATTAGACAATTACCGACATTTGTTATCTTTATACACCGCTGCTTACTACAAAAATGCCTCGTCCCTTTCCTGCGCCCCTGAATAAATCCTTTGCACCGTTCTAGCTTCTTCGGTTCCGACCGGGCCGCTGCAGCTGATTATGTTTCCCGGCCATGTCGCCGTTCACCTTAATTCCTTGGTGGCTCCGATCTGACGGCTGTCACCCTGATCTGCGCTCATGATTCATCAGCTCCATTGGACGAATTAAAACAGCCGTTCCAGGACGGAACAACTTCTGGTTATGTATTTAATTGTTCTGTAAAAAAGTTCAGTCAGAGCATCGCGACCGTGCCAACATTAAACTAACTTGTTTGATATTATCAAGTGCATTCTATATCGCTCTCAGAAAGTGAAAATACCGTTTTAGAAAAATACACCTAACTAAAAAAAGGTGAGAACGCACACGCCAGTCATAAAGCCCCTGCCTGTGGTCCTCACCTATATGATGCTGCGGCATCTATTGTATATAAGATAAGATCAAACTATACATGATGTCTATTTTGGTCAATTTTCAATCCAACTCTCATCAAAGATCAAATACCCAGCACCAACATCTTTTGTGCTCCAAGACTCAAACTGTAAAGTAAATGCTGTTTCTCCATTAGTTACGATCTCATTCGTAACAACTTTCCCATCTTCAACCTTACCTGATGCCACTGAAGTACCTTTAGAATCCAAAATGGTGTAATTAGCATTTCTATCAAGATCATTTTCATAATCCTTGTAGCCAATCAACACCCCAATACGCTTTGTCCCGGATGGAACTGTAAATCCGAAATCTTTTTTCGAGACGTTCACTTCATTTACGATGATAGCTTCTTTATACTGTGTTTCTCCGAATAATAAATCGTCCTTATTCCGTGTAATACCGCTATTTGCGAAGTTCTTAATATGCTTCACTGTTTGATCGCTAAAAGCTCTTCTTTGTCCTAGTTCAGTTTGACTTTCTTCTTGACCTTTGGCGACATTAATGGATATTTGCTGCTTGTTTTGGTCAAATGTCACTTCCGCGCCGGTAGCCTCAGCCACGGCCCGGAGAGGAACGTATGTAGTACCTTGATAACTGATCGGTGCAGCTTTATTCCCATTGGCATCTTTTGGAGCCCAGGCAGATCCATCCAATAAAAACGAGATCCCATGATTCAAGTTGGCTTGGATGCGTTCAAGAGTCGATGCTGCGGACGCGCCTGCTGAAAAAGAAAGTACTACGATACAGAGTAGCCCAGCGGAGAACAACCATTTCTTCATAAAAGTCCACCATCCTCTTCTTTACGACATATTATGTATTTCATACATTATGATATAATAGTTACTATAATTATACAATATATCTATTTTAGACCTTTTGTGAGGGGGGGTTCGATGGTGGCTATTACTTCTGATTTGGAGTTGCTGTATGCTGCACTAACACAGACGGACGTCAAAGTGTGTTATGAAGGAATCATCCAAGAATTTGGTATTATCGATAAGGTGACCCCAATTAGTATTCGCATCAAGACTCAAAGTCAAAGTACATATTTCTTCAGGGCAGACTATATCTTCTATCTAGCCTGATGAACAACGAAAAGTCATTCGGAACGAGTGACTTTTCTCTTCTTTCACTATATATGGATCTATGGATCTTTGCTTTTGTTTTTGTCTCATCTGGTACTTTCTCAACTTATCAGGGATTTGGGTTTGCTTGTACAGCTTGAAATAATTTGAATCATTCTCGGTGGGATATGCTATTCACACGTTTAAATCATTTTACAATAGAGCCGTTTAATAAATCATCGGCTCTTTTATTTGAGTTATCTCTAAGTACAGTTTTTTTTGTGAAAGCTCTAACCCTCAGTGTTCTTCACTCCGGTTGTTACGACTATCTTTCATTGATGTCTCTCCCATCTACCTAATTTCGTATCTTGTTTATTCTTCATGCTTTCACCTTGATATTACTCTCGCATATATCACGGCAAAGACCGTATTTCATTAGTGAATATTTTACAGCTATCGGGTTCATCCCAAACTAAGTACTGCGTTCGGTCACTCATCCTCGTTCCATTCCTCCCCCACAAGGATCTTTCCAAAATCATTTGTATGTTGTAAAAATTTACGGTTTATGTAACTAAGCCTTCTTCTCGAATAAGAGCCTTTTAATGCAAAGTTCTTAAATGACGAATATGGTGCTAGTTTATTCTTATTATTGAGGGTCCTAAAAATTGGTGTAGCTCCTTTATTCGACAAGATCGCTAGCAACCATTCGTATTCTTCAATATCAAGATAATACAAACCTTTAACAGGCACGCCAGATAAAGTCATAACTTCATTATAAATTTCATTAATCTGAGGTGGAAGTGCAGTAATAGTACCTTGAGTAACTACCATTAAATAAACCTCATTTACTCCATGTACAACAGGATGACTTTTCTCATATAGCTTTTTCATACAGTTATGTAATTGCTCCAAAGGATGCTTAATCATATTAATTAAGTCAGACTCAATGGTTTCAGGATTACTATTTATTAATGAATCTAATTTCGGTCGTTTACTTTTTGCTTCTATCGCTAGTATTTTATCTCCTAGCCTTATCATGCAGTCAGGTGATTTATTATTACCGAAATTAAATTCTTTAATTAGCTCATAATTAATTTGAGATTCGCGTGCAGCTTCTTCAGTAATTCTCTCAACATACTTTTCAAAACATCTGCCAATGAAACTTATTATTTGAGTATTATCTTTTGAGAAGCCCTCTCTTATTTTAAAAAAGAGTTGGTTATAGATTTGTTCGTACAAAAAGCTTAAATTGATGGAAAGAAATATCCCATTGTCTAATCTCAATAAGGGTTTTTCTCGAAATAGCTGAAAGTTCCAACTATTGTCTAAATTTTCAAGGGACCATTTTTTCACTGTATCTATATCGACTGACAAACTCATTAATATAGATTCAATTTTCTCAATCGGGGAAAATAAAGAGAACTTTTCTAAAGTTATGCCAGCTGAAGGAGATATTGACTCCCCTTTGTTAATGAAGGATGTTAAAATGGCAAAAATTATTGCCACGAATTCCTTAATACTATACGCGTATTTCTCCACAAAGGCTCTACTTATGTCTATATATTCTTTACTTATAAATAAATGATCTTCCTTCGATATTTCATCATAAATTACACATGCTCTGGCCATGGAAGAGCCGGCATCTTGTTGAGAGTTAAAGTTCATGTTACTGAAGAAATCATAAATTAGATCTTTATTGTCGTTAACATCATACAAATTATCGGATATTATCAGGTGTAAATATAGAATCAAGTTTATTCCATGATCAATACTGATTTCGTCATTAATTTTGTCCCAGTCTCCATAAACAAAAAGCCATTTCCAAATAGTTAATAACCCCTGGGGAGTATAAAGAATACGATCTTTATATTTTTCTATAATAAAAGTTGAATTCGGTATATTTAAAGTTATATAGGAGAAATAGTTTTTTCTTATCCTAGCATTTTCAATTTCGATAGAGTTTAATTGAGAGAGGATTGTGAAAATACCACCAAGAGGTAGAGCCTTAATAAATTCGATCAATCTTCCTTTGTCATACTTTTGTCCGAATATATCGCTATAAGTAGCATACACCGCAATAGGATCCACAACATTTTTGATCATAAATTTCTCTCCCCTTCCAATGCCAATTTTCGTTGAGTCTTTTTCCTAATAGTTATGAAATCAAGTAAAATTGGATATTACTTAAAATTAACAAGATAACGACACATAACCAAGGTGCTGGTAACATCATTGGTTGTTTTCCTAGTGTGTTGTCTTGTTGTAGGTGTAGCCAGTGAGAAATAGACTGTATTCAGTAAAAATACAGTCTATTTTAGTTTAACTACTGTCTCAAGGAAGAAATAAGTAAATCGGAGGCTACCCATTACTTACCATTCGGTATCCGCGGTTCAACCGATCGACTACAATTGATGTAAGTGTTTGTTTTGTACTGGACAGGTTAATTAAAATACACCTCTATATTCCGATCTTTTCGACTAATGATAAGTTCTTGTTACTGACTTTTGACAAGAACTTAATGTTCCTAACTATATTATATAAAAACCACCTTACAAATATAAGGTGGTAGAGTTAATGTATTACAATTGACGTTCCATATAATTGATTTCTTCAATAATTACATTAACATAACTAAAACCAGCATTCGTGGTGTTGTGTCTACATATGAACTGCAGGATGAGTATTACCTACTACAAATGACCTTGGACCACGTTCTCCCTTGTTTTAGTAAAAAGTATATAAGTGTATCTATTCTTGATACAGGTAAAATTGCGCCCATATCATCACTTGCATGGATAACTTTTTCAACAATGAAATATTGTTACGTATTTCCTTCCTGCTCATGGGTAGGATCTAACTACTTAAGTCTCACTGTCTAAAAAACAGTGAAGCAATCGTTCAGGCTTGTTATTTCTTGTACAAGATCAACGTATATAAGAAAACTATTAGTCACTCTCCTGTAAGTTGGATGAAACGTTATTTCTTCTGTAATACGATAACCTTATGTTCACCTTCACCCACATCCTCATAAATTTCAAACATGCACCTTATGTTATCGTTAAGCGATCTTTTTATCTGTGTGTAAGTGAAACCTCAGGGTAGCCAATTTTTAACCCGAAGTCATGAAGAGCCCTTTTGGGAACTTATTATCGTAATTATGTTCATAACTCATTTTATTCCCCTTTTTTTGCATTTGATTTTCCTTAGTTTAGGATTCCTTATTACCAGACACTAGTATGTTCAATGAACGCATTTACGGGTTCACAAGCTATTCTGATTCTTATACTATTGTTTCAAAGTCTTCTAATTACATGAACCATTTCTCCGTTCCAGTACGTGACGTTGTAATCTTCGAGAAGAAAATGATTCTCGTGATTGCCATCCAGGTAGAGGACCTTCACAGGTAGCGCTTTTAATGTCGCTTTAACCAACTCATCATTAATGGCGTTATCCCAAACAACGGCCACGTCCCCGAGTACGATGAGATAGTCACTCTTACTTGAACTTCGCTTCGTTTTTTCGATATTGAAAAACTTTACAACCTTACCTATATCTAATAACCCATGTATATCTCCTGTTAGGTATATCATGTATTTTCCACCTTTCAGTTTAAAGTGGGTACTACCTGAGCCGGTTACACTTGCTATTAACGAGGTGTTTTTATCTACTTAAGTATTGTTTTGGGACTAGTGTTGAAAATCTCTTATGTAATTTATATATAGTTCGCTAGCAATATCATTAGATAGATGTTATAACCTATTCAATCCTTTTATGTCGTTTTCTTTAATATATTGTTGGCAGTAGTTTAGAAAGCGCGTAGCAAATCTAGGTACGAAGTCTTGATAAACTTCACTCTCTTTATAGAGAGTGTCCAAAAGCTTGTGTAGTTTGCTCTGATCGTCATCTGTAAAATCGTATACTCCGAAGTAAAAATTGGGTCTGGAGCTAAATTCCGTTTGAATTTTATGAGCTACTTCAAAACTTGTTGGTAAAGATAAATTGTGTCTAGCGATTAGCTCGAAAAATGAGCACGGATTTGATATGATTTGCATATTATACTCCTCCTTGTTTTAGGCATTGATTCTCTTATAAATAGTTGAAACATTACAACATCCTCATTGTTAATAGCAAGTATTACAGGCTCAGATATTAATCTTTTACTAACTTAACTTTCGGAATTGTCGGATGTATCTTCGGTCTTTAAATATTGAAGTGCACCATTAGTATCTAAGTCTGGCAGTAATACAACGTTCTCTATAACTTGATTCTCTACTCCTTTCAGAATTAATTTACCAAGCAGTGCAGGCGGATTAGGAATGAGATCTTTAATTGTGAATATTGAGCCTGATTGTATTTCTTCTATAATCTTCCCTTCAGCTAATTTGTATAAATCAATCATCTTTACGGATGCCTTAGGATTCGTACCCTTAATTGTAGATAAGACTAAATCCTTAGCGTAGGAGACTACATCGGGATAGCCTTGAATCCTTGCTTCTCTATCCAGAGATTCATATTCACTGTCGCTAATTCTAAACTGAATTCTTGGGGCCATAAAAAACCTTCCTTTTTCTTTATTTTAGCGGTGTCACCATAATAGTCACCATTAGAGAAGCCAACGCTAGATTGCATTGTAAATCAAATAGTTAAAGTTTGCAATCACATAAAAAACCGATCTCTAACTTTCGATTTTCGCTTTCTAGAAAGACATGCTCCCATAACATTCAACAACCTACATATATTTCCAAAAAAATCACCATACCAAACGTCAATCTAACGTTAAGTATGGCCCAATATATTAGTAGTCTGCGGGGCGGGTTTCATACCCGCCCTATCTAGAATACTAAAGAACCTAACGACTCGGATTTAGTTTTCGCTATAATCATCCACCACTACTCTGTATTTTCTTATGCGTAGAGAAATGATTCAACAAATGACATGTGCTTTATATTGGATGAATGTTCTTCAATGAAGGCTACGATTTTGGGATCATCCTTATAAAGGGATATGGACATTGCGATACTTAGTACTAAATTATCGTTAGTGTATTGTCGAGTCAGGATATCACGTAGTTGGTCTCTAACTTCAAAGAAGCCTGTATGGAATATATAAGTGATCATACCTGCAACTCTAGCTTTTAAGTGATCTACAACAAATAGTCTCATAAGGAGTAAACCGATATTATACATCAATCTAAAACTCCATCCTGTTTGACGACTATTCAATGTGAGTTGTTCTTCAAATCGATCTAAGAAGAGTTCTACCTGATCAGGAGTAGCGTAATCTTTCGCCCAGGTTGGCAATAAATCCGAATGTGATCGTAATAGCGGTGAAAAATAGGATTCGTATGTCAAATCCCCCTGATTTGAACACTAATGATAATGGCTTGCGATCACGGTTAATGATATATGTTCTTGTCAATTGCGGCTAACGATGTATGTTCTTGTCGCAGGCTTTTGACAAGAAAATATATCGTTAAAACAAAAAAAGCCGCAGTTACGCGACTTTTAAGCTTATATCTTCTTGTTCACCGACATATATTCCAAACAAAAAAAGCCTGAACTTCGGCCTTTTTGTTTCATCTCATATTTTGATCGATTATTGTAATATTGATTTAGTTGATAAGGCTATTCTTATACATTTTTGCTGCTGCTTCGGGTTTTACGGTGTTCTTCATTCTTGAAGACTGCACTTTTTTCACTTACATATACTGCTCTCCAGTAAACATACCATGAAAACCAAAAGGAATATGGTTAACTACGTCCGCTCTTCCAAGCTCTTCAAAAGTTTGCGCGTCTAAAACGAGCAAAAAAGAGTGTGAATTGTGACCGTCCATAATAACCGACAAGATAACACCATCATCTTCATTAGTTGCATTCGGTCTTTGGACGAATAGCGCTTCACCTGGATAGCAACCGTCTTGTCGCCAAATCGTTGTTGTCCCCTTTTGAACATCCGCTTTAACTAATTGATTCGGGTAATTTTCGTAATGATGTCTGTTGGTGCTAATCCCATACATGTAACGGTAAGATCGCCCACTGTACCGGGAATAATGGATTGTCGGAAGATCAATGGATTCTGGAGACAACACTTCGTAGGAAACGTTCTGAGAATTGAACTTTACCGTATATCTTCTCAATTGAACGAATATAGGTTCACCGGTTTCCCCCTTCAAATTGCTGACTTGTAAATGATTGACTGTTCTATCGTCTTCAAGTGCGCAAATATCTAATATTAAACCGCCATTGATTTCGAATGCGTTCACGTGATGAAACGAGAAGAAAGCTTCGGCCTCGAACGATTTTAAAATCACCCCATCCGACTTGCGTACAACTCGGAATAATGTTCCTTGATCCGGCTTCCAGGTGAAGTTTTCGATCAAAGCTTTGTGTTCATTCCCCATGTCGCGAGGATCAATCACAAGCGGGAATTCTGTGATGATAGCGTAGTTTTCCGTGTTTGCGAAGCTGTGCATGTAAGCCGGTCGGTCTGTTGGAACCGATGCGATCAGCTCTCTTTTGCGACGATGTGCAGCCACTGAATATAAATGATATTGATGTGCTTGTCCAAATTCGGTTGTGAAATTGATATAGCGTTTCGTTTGAAGGTCGTAATGAGGGTGTGCCGTCGTCAATTGACCGCCTAGGCTGTCGTCAAAATTGAAAACCTCTACGGTTTCTAAATTTACCGGGTTAAACTCTATGATGGCGGGACTTTCTGCTAGAGCAACAAATCGGTCATCAAGAATAGTCACATTAATATTCGTATTATTGGCGTTCTTGATTTTGGTCCCTCCCTTGGAACCAAATCCGATATTAAATTGTCCATTTTCTAATGTCGAATAATAAGCATTCGAACGCAAATAGCGGTTAGAGTATAAAACGTTCCCCTCATAAAATGAAAATTTATGCAGCATGGCAAGTCCGTCAAACCAATGCGTATGCCAACTTGAGTTATCATTTGCAGTAAATTTAGCCGGGCCATTGCGGAACAATGTACCATTTAACCAAGTAGGAATTTGACCTTTTGTTTTTAGTGGAACGGCGCTCAATTCTTTATCTAAATTCGAGAATCCAAGTTTGAAAAATTGTTCGCTCATGTTTGTTCTCTCCTTTTATCGCTTTTTTAAGGATTCAGGCAATTATTCCTTCCGTTCAACAGCGATCAGCATGCTATCTATTTTTTTTATAAACGAATCATAATGAGTTAATCCTAACTCTATACACGATTTCTGGAATGTTAACGATGAATTTTCAAAATGCTTGTATTGTTCATTTAACTTATCACGTAGTTCTTGAATTCCCTTCAAGCCCTGGCGAAGTAAAGTCTCCATTGATTCTTGGCTGGCCATATCCCCAAAATATAAATGAGTTAAAAAGTCTGAAAGAAACATATCCAGTTCCATGGGTGCGTTTAAGTACTCGTTAAAGAGGTCGATTCCGGATTCAGATATTGTATAAACATGTTTATTCGGTTTTCCATCTTGTCTCACGGTTATTTTGGTGATCAAATTATCCTTCTCAAGTTTACTCAAGGTTGGGTAGATCGAGCCATAACTGGCATTGAAAAAGAATGAGAAACGTTCTTCGAATTGGCGTTTGATTTCGTACCCTGAATGAGGACCTGAGTTTAAAATACCGAGAATGACTCCTTGAATTTTCAATGGATTTCACTCCTTTCACCAATTTTTTTTATATCAAAATGTTATATTTATAATGTTAATATATCAAACCGATATATATTATGCAAGTCATCGTACCCTCTTCCGCTGCATCGCAAACAACGACTTCAACTTCTACACAATCGAAAGCTCCTCAAACCCTTAACAACTTCTTTAACAGTTTCTATAAGCCAGCTCTCTTAAGGGCCAGTTCTCTGAAGATTTAAACAAACTTTCTAGAGGACTAACCATTGGAACAACTAAGATGTGATCAAAATATTCGGTCAAAAAAATGGGAGAAGCCTCGAATGGCTTTCTCCCATGTTGCTATGCGAATGTTCACCGCTAAATACTAAACGATAGTTTGCCGCCATTGCTTCAAGGTATTCTTCAATCGGCATCGATGCACACGTGTCCCATTTCATTCTTCGCTCATAACTCCAGAGAGCACTTCTGTTATTGAAGCTATTTCATTGTGGAGCGTGGAGCGGATCAATTAATTCAATTGCATTTTCCACCGAGTCGAAAATTCCATCAAACAGCTGTTGGATGCTTGAATTTGTCATTTCCATATAGAATCAAACTAATTTATTCTCCGGATCATCCTTAAATTAATTAACTCAAACTCTTCCTCTTTCACTATGCACTCTCCGATCGACGTGGGTATGTAATACGATTCCGGTACAGTTGAAAAGCCCTTAGAACTTAATTTGCGTTAAATATAGATTTAATGCAATTTAATTATATCAGAAATCCTTCTTGTTCCCCGACACTTACTTCCTTCCTTTTGAAGACGGGATATGCAATGGATTGGATAAGAAAAGGCCAATCAGTTTAGAACTGATTGGCCTTTAGTTGATCTTGTTTAGTT
>RCUU01000294.1_pt1 | contig 28654 bp, 28 predicted proteins | sample 2166211 | NCBI WGS metagenome assembly RCUU01 (sample SAMN09932620, study PRJNA488358) | compost metagenome | feature: garden; material: soil; isolation source: compost soil in phenylacetic acid-enriched culture | place: Germany: Experimental Botanical Garden Goettingen | collected 2016-01-27
TTTTTACGAATGTATGTTCGAAAAAACGCTTGGCAAACATACCAAAACAAGGTACAATGATATACGTGAGAAGTTACAAATGGCCATGAATTATAATGAATTTATGTTATTTAAGTATCCGATGATTTATATCTAATTTAAGGATGTGAGCTGATTGTCAGATCGTAAAGCAGCGCTGGAGATGGCGCTTCGCCAAATAGAAAAGCAATTCGGTAAAGGTTCAATCATGAAACTTGGAGAATCAACGCATATGCAGGTAGAGATCGTCCCGAGCGGATCGATCGCCTTGGATATCGCCCTGGGTACCGGAGGACTTCCTCGCGGACGGATTATCGAAGTCTATGGGCCGGAATCTTCCGGTAAAACGACGGTAGCGCTGCACGCGATCGCTGAAGTTCAGAAGATCGGCGGACAAGCTGCCTTCATCGACGCCGAGCATGCATTGGACCCGTCTTATGCCAGCAAGCTGGGCGTGAACATCGACGAACTTCTGCTGTCCCAACCGGATACGGGGGAACAAGCGTTGGAGATCGCCGAAGCGCTCGTGCGCAGCGGCGCGGTCGACGTTATCGTCATCGACTCCGTTGCGGCACTGGTGCCTAAAGCGGAGATCGAAGGCGAAATGGGGGACTCGCACGTTGGTTTGCAAGCCCGCCTTATGTCACAGGCGCTGCGGAAGCTGTCGGGGGCAATCAGCAAGTCGAAGACGATCGCGATCTTTATTAACCAGTTGCGCGAGAAAGTTGGCGTAATGTTCGGCAACCCGGAGACGACGCCAGGCGGACGCGCGCTGAAGTTCTACTCCACGGTACGTTTGGATGTGCGCCGTATTGAAACAATCAAGATGGGCAACGACATGGTGGGGAACCGGACTCGGATCAAAGTCGTGAAGAACAAGGTGGCTCCTCCTTTCAAACAGGCCGAGATCGATATCATGTACGGGGAAGGCATTTCCAAAGAAGGCAGTCTCATCGATATCGGGACGGAGCTGGATATCGTGGACAAGAGCGGTGCCTGGTATTCGTATTCCGGCGAACGCCTTGGACAAGGTCGCGAGAACGCAAAGCAGTTCTTGAAGGAACATCCGGAGATCGCGAATACGATTGAGCAGAAGATCCGCGAGTCCAGTAATTTGACTACGTCGGTAGCTCCGGCTTCGCCCAACGAAGTGGAAGCGGAGCTTGAGGAAGAGCAAGCGCTGCTTGGAGAAGAATAAGCTCGTTAAGCCGTAATGATCAAGCGCTCTGACCGTCGGTAAATCGCCGGGGCAGGGCGCTTTTGCAGTACTTGGGAAATCGATGAATAGCTTAGGCTGAACCGGAGGGATTTGATGTGAGTACGTGGGGACAATCGCGCGGAAAAGCCGCGAGTAGAAGAGGCGGATCTTCCTCCGGCCAACGTAGCGAAGAAGAAATCGTAGATATTTCCGACGAGTCGTTCTGGGAACCGCGGCCGCGAGATGTCAACCGGGATCCGGACGGGGCGGAAACGGAAGACTCCGCCGGTTTGGACGCCTTCCCCGAGGACGTCGAGCTGGTGATTACGTCCGTGATGATGCTGAAGCGGCCGAAGTATCGTTATCGAATCTCATTTGGCGTTTATTCGTTGGAGGTCCATGAGGACGTGATGATCAAATACCGCATGATTAAAGGCGCGGTATTTACTAAAGTAGACCTAGAGGAAATCGTAGCGGCTGACGAGCGCCAGCAGGGATATGCCGACGCTGTGAAGTATCTAAGCTTGAAACCGCGAACGACGTACGAGATCGCGCAACGTCTAGGGGAAAAGGGTTGGAGTGAGGAGACGATTCAGGACGTTCTTGTCCGCCTTCAGTCGGAAGGTTACGTGGATGACGCCGTATACGCTCAGGAATGGGCTTCTCAACGCGTTAAGCTGCGTGGAAAGGGAAAGCTGTGGGTCAAGCATGAACTACGTCAGAAAGGCGTCTCTAAGTCGCATATCGAGGAGGCGCTCGGCGAAGTTAGTGAAGATGACGAGTTTGAGAGCGCTCTTCAGCTAGGATTGAAGAAGTGGCAAGGGACGACGGGAGAACCGCTTGACCGCAAACGTAAAACGGGGGCTTTCCTGCAGCGCCGTGGATTTAGTGGAGGCGTTGTGTCCCGGGTTATGCGCGAACTCGGCAACCGAGAACAAATGCATGGAATGGACGAATGGGACGAAGAATAAGAGGACGGGAGGGAACTCCTGTCATTAGCTTGACAATATCTTTTGTCAAATAATAAAATGAACATGAATCCATATCGTGAGAAGCCCTTTTTTTCCTTCCAAAATTATGGGTCTGCGATAGGATTTATGTTCTCCAATCATGAAGGCAAAGTGCCGCCGCTTGAATAGCGGAAGGGTCATGCATTGCAGCATGAACTGCTGAACTGAATGGGCAAGTCATGAATTTTTTGTATGAATGATGAACCTAGAAACGAAAAGTAACTACAATTGCAAACATCCCAAGGAATGCCTTGGAGGAAACAACGGGGAGGTGAACAGATTGAACGCTGGAATCTGGATCGTTCTCGTTGCAGCCGCTTTATTCTTTGGGTTCGTGATCGGGTATTTTATTCGCAAGTCTCTTGCCGAAGCTAAAATTTCCAGTGCAGAGCACGCGGCCAGTCAAATCTTGGAGAATGCCAAGAAGGACGCAGAAGCACTGAAAAAGGAAACGGTTCTGGAAGCTAAGGACGAAGTCCATAAGCTTAGAGCCGAAGCTGATAAAGACATTCGTGAACGTCGGAATGAAATACAACGACAAGAAAGACGATTGTTGCAAAAAGAAGAGTCGCTGGATAAAAAATTAGAATCGCTTGAACGTAAAGAAGAGCAAGTGGTTAGCAAAGAGAAACGAATCGAAGAAACACAACAGCAAATCGACTTGATTTACAAGAGTCAGGTTCAGGAACTGGAGCGAATTTCCAACCTTACGATGGAAGATGCCCGTTCGATCATTTTGAACAACGTGGAGCAGGAAGTACGTCATGAAACCGCGCAGATGATTAAAGACATTGAACAGCAAGCGAAGGAAGAAGCGGATAAGAAATCCCGCGAGATTATTACGCTGGCGATTCAACGTTGCGCTGCCGATCATGTGGCGGAGACGACGGTTTCCGTCGTAACGCTGCCGAACGAAGAGATGAAGGGACGGATCATCGGCCGGGAAGGCCGGAATATCCGCGCACTCGAAACCTTGACTGGGATCGATCTCATTATCGACGATACACCGGAAGCGGTGATCTTGTCGGGCTTTGACCCAATTCGCCGTGAAATCGCTCGGACCGCCTTGGAGAAATTGGTGGCGGACGGACGGATTCATCCGGCCCGGATCGAAGAAATGGTCGAGAAATCCCGCAGGGAAGTGGACGAACGCATTCGCGAATACGGCGAACAAGCTACGTTCGAAGTGGGCGTGCATGCCCTGCATCCGGATTTGATCAAGATTTTGGGACGACTCAAGTTCCGGACAAGCTACGGTCAGAACGTACTGAAACACTCGATGGAAGTCGCTTATCTGACCGGATTGATGGCTGGAGAGTTGGGCGAAGACATCGCTCTTGCCAAACGGGCAGGTTTGCTGCACGATATCGGTAAAGCGCTTGATCATGAAGTGGAAGGGTCTCATGTCGAAATCGGTGTGGAACTGGCTAAGAAGTATAAGGAACATCCGGTGGTTATTAACAGCATTGCCTCTCATCACGGCGATTGCGAAGCCACCTCTGTCATTGCCATGCTGGTTGGCGCGGCCGATGCTCTGTCGGCGGCAAGACCGGGTGCACGTCGGGAAACACTCGAAACCTACATTCGGCGGTTGGAGAAGCTCGAGGAAATTTCCGAGTCGTTCGAAGGTGTCGAGAAATCGTTTGCCATTCAGGCGGGCCGCGAGGTACGCGTAATGGTGCAGCCGGATAAGATCGACGATGCGGAAGCATTCCGCTTGGCGCGTGACATTACCAAGACGATTGAAAGTGAACTGGATTATCCGGGACATATCAAAGTTACCGTCATCCGCGAGACGCGGGCGGTTGAATACGCCAAGTAAAGGTTATGCTGAAAAGTGGCCCCTCGCGGGCCGCTTTTTCATTGCCTGGACGACCCCAAGTCCATGCGATCTTAGGGTCATTGGTCAGAGGAGGGAACCACCATGAAAGTTCTTTTTATCGGAGACATCGTCGGAAATACGGGGAGGAAAGCACTGAAAGCCACGCTTCCTCATTTAAAATCGAAATATAACCCGCATATCATTATCGCTAACGGGGAGAACGCCGCAGCGGGCCGGGGCATTAACGCCAACATCGCCAAAGAGTTTTTCGACCAAGGCGTACACGGCTTAACGATGGGCAACCACACATGGGACAATAAAGAAATTTTCGATTTCATCGATGACGAGCCGCGCATGGTCCGGCCGGCTAATTATCCGCCAGGCACGCCGGGGCAGGGATTTACCGTGATCAAAGCAGGCGGCAAGGAACTGGCTGTGGTGAATTTGATGGGCCGTACTTTTCTGCCGGCGATCGACGATCCATTCCGGGCTGCCGATGAGATTGTTGGTCAGCTATCCAAGAAGCACAAGTGTATTCTGGTCGATTTCCATGCTGAAGCAACATCAGAAAAAATCGCCATGGGCTGGCATTTGGATGGCCGTGCCTCGCTTGTCGTGGGGACGCATACGCATGTGCAAAGCAACGACGATACGATTCTACCGCAGGGAACAGCTTACTTGACGGACGCCGGCATGGTCGGCTCACGCGAAGGCATTCTAGGCATGGAACGCACGGCGGTGCTGCGCAAGTTCACAACCCAGCTTCCCGTCCGGTTTCAAGTCTGCGAGGGGAAATGGCATTTCCACGCCGTGATCGTCGATATCGATGACTCCACGGGGAAGGCGAAGAAAATTCAAAAAATTCGCTTGCTTGAAGACGAATGGTTGATGGATTAGGAAACCGGAAAACGATTCCACGGCGATGCGGTGAAACGCCAGGAAGTCCCTAGGAACAAGGCCTCCCGAAACTTCTCCTCCGAGAAAAAGAAGGAATATCCCGAATTCTCACGAATATCTTCTAAGTAGTGGAATCCAACGAATATTCCCAGGGAGGTACTAACCATGGAAGTATTAAAGGTTTCAGCAAAATCCAACCCCAACTCCGTTGCCGGCGCGTTGGCTGGCGTACTCAGAGAACGTGGCGCTGCTGAACTTCAGGCCATTGGGGCGGGGGCTCTAAACCAAGCCATCAAAGCCGTAGCGATCGCCCGGGGATTCGTCGCGCCAAGCGGCGTGGACTTGATTTGCATTCCAGCCTTTACCGACATCGTGATCGATGGCGAGGATCGTACCGCTATTAAATTGATCGTAGAACCGAGATAACGTTTTAATAGAGATGACGCCTGTTTACATCCGTAGACAGGCTTTTTTGTTTTTTTCGGCAAACTATACGTAACGAAGGAGGAAGGATCATGACGAGACCGATCATTGATTTTCATTGCGACGCCTTAAGCAAACTGCAGCTAGATCCTAAGCTGGATTTTTCGAAGGATCGCCGCCTCGATGTAAATCTACGCCGTTTGAAAGAGGGCGGGGTGAAGCTGCAAACGTTCGCGATTTTTCTGTCTCAGCGGCTGGGCCCCCCGAAAATGGAACATATCCTAGAACAAATCGATGTCTATCAAGAACGCGTTCAACCTATGGGGGTGCTTCCCGTACAATCTGTGGAGGATCTGGATGCCTTGGAGCGTGGGGAGGCCATCGGAGGGCTGCTGTCGCTGGAAGGGGCGGACGGGCTGGAGGGTAACTTGCATTATGTCCGCGTATGTTATGAGAAAGGCGTTCGCTTTCTCGGACTGACCTGGAATTATGCCAACTGGGCCGCCGACGGGGTCATGGAGCCGCGAAACGGCGGGTTTACGCCAGCCGGTCTGGAGCTGGTCAATCTCTGCCATGAGCTCGGAATCATTCTGGATGTCTCGCATTTGTCGGTCAAAGGATTTTGGGAGCTTCAGGAGCTCGCGGAGTCAGCCGGCAAGCCGTTTATCGCTTCCCATTCCAACGCGTACCAGGTTTGCCCGCATGCCCGGAATCTTCGCGACGATCAGATCCAGGCGATCATCAAGCTGGGCGGTCTAATCGGCGTGACTACCGTACCGTGGTTTGTTAAAGAGGGTCGAAGCGCGTCCAGCAAAGATTTGCTGCCACATATCGAGCGGATTTGTTCGTTAGGGGGATCGTCTAACTTAATGTTCGGGTCCGATTTCGATGGGATTGAATCGCACTTAACCGATTTCCGACATTCGGGACATTACACCGTTTGGCAGGATACTTTGCTCAAATATTATCCGGAAGAGCTTGTCCGCGGATGGTTGTACGACAACGCAGCCGCGTTCCTGCGCGCTTGGTTGCCTTCTCACAAGTAAGCGCTTTAATTCATCCAATTGTGAGAACGAATTGATCGAAAACTACTATATGAAAAAAGGCTAGAAAACGCTTGCTTTTTACCAGGTTGAGACATAAAATTGACATGACTCTGAAACAGAATGTTCACAAACAAGGGGTTAGAATGTGACCTCTTGCACGTTAACATTCAAACTTCATTATTATTCTATTTTTTCCATTGCGATACGATTAAAGGGGTGGGCGATCTTGATTAGTCAATTGTCTTGGAAGATCGGTGGACAGCAAGGTGAAGGTGTTGAAAGTACTGACCGGATTTTTTCAACGGCCTTGAACCGACTGGGTTACTATTTATACGGCTATCGGCATTTTTCTTCACGTATTAAAGGCGGTCATACGAATAACAAAATCCGGATCAGTACCAAGCCGATTCGCGCGATTTCCGACGACTTGGACATTTTAGTCGCTTTTGACCAAGAAAGTATCGATTTGAATGCACAGGAGCTGCGTAGCGGCGGGGTGATCGTGGCGGATGCCAAGTTTAACCCGACGGTACCGGAGGGCGTGGATGCTCGTTTGTTCCCGGTGCCGATTACCAGTATTGCCGAAGAACTTGGGACTTCACTGATGAAGAACATGGTAGCTTCCGGTGCATCCTGGGCGTTGCTCGGACTTCCGCTAGAAGTATTCAATAAAGCGGTGGAAGAGGAATTCGGCCGTAAAGGGCCAGCGATTGTTGAGAAGAATATCGAAGCGGTCAAACGGGGAGCGGATTTCGTACTGGAACTCGCAGGAGGTCCTCTGGAGGAATTCAAGCTTGAGCCCGCTGACGGTAAGCAAAAGCTGTTCATGATCGGCAACGATGCGATCGGCTTAGGGGCTGTAGCCGCAGGCTGCCGGATTATGAGTGCTTACCCGATTACACCGGCTTCTGAAATTATGGAATATTTAATTAAGAAATTGCCGAAATTCGGCGGAACGGTCGTACAAACGGAGGATGAAATCGCGGCGATTACGATGGCGATCGGTTCGAGTTATGCAGGTGTCCGTACAATGACGGCATCGGCGGGACCCGGTCTGTCCCTGATGATGGAAGCGATCGGCTTGGCCGGGATGACCGAAACGCCGGTTGTTATCGTCGATACGCAGCGTGGCGGTCCAAGTACAGGTTTGCCGACAAAGCAGGAACAGAGCGATATCAATGCACTGATCTATGGCACGCATGGGGAAATTCCGAAGATCGTCATCGCACCAAGCTCGATCGAAGAATGCTTCTATGATACAGTGGAAGCCTTCAATCTGGCTGAAAAATACCAAGTGCCGGTGATCATAGCTACGGATTTGCAATTATCCCTTGGTAAGCAGTCGTGCGAAATGCTGGATTACAGCAAGGTTTCGATTGATCGCGGCTACCTTGTGAAGGATATTCCGGATCGCGAAGATTCCAGCATGTTTAACCGTTATGCCTTTACGGAGAACGGCATCTCCCCACGGGTATTGCCAGGTGAGAAGAATGGCATTCACCATGTGACCGGGGTCGAGCATGATGAATCCGGACGTCCGTCGGAAAGTACGGTTAACCGGAAGAAAATGATGGATAAACGTCTACGGAAGATTGCTCAGCTTGAAGTCACTAACCCGGTTCACCTGCAAGCGCCACACGCCGAACCGGATCTGCTCATTATCGGCATGGGTTCAACGGGAGGAACGATTGATCAAGCCCGTGTACACCTGTCCGAAGACGGGGTGAAGACGAACCACATGACCGTGCGACTGATGCATCCGTTCCCAACCGAGCAGGTGTTGCCGCAAATCGCGAAGGCGAAGAAAGTGGTCGTTCTGGAGAACAATGCTACCGGCCAATTGGCGAATTTGATTAAACAAAACATCGGCTACCACGATAAGATCGTGAATGTACTGAAATATAACGGCAATCCGTTCCTTCCTTCGGAAGTCTACGAGGAATGCAAGAAGGCATCCGGGAATAAAGCGCAGGAGGAGTTGGTGAAAAATGGCAACGTTTAAAGAGTTCCGTAACAACGTTAAACCTAACTGGTGTCCGGGCTGCGGCGATTTCTCCATTCAAGCCGCTATCCAACGCGCCGCGGCGAATGTAGGTCTTGAACCAGAGAACCTCGCCGTCATTTCCGGGATTGGTTGCTCCGGTCGGATTTCTGGATATATTAATGCCTACGGCCTGCATGGGATTCATGGCCGCGCACTGCCGATTGCCCAAGGCGTAAAGCTGGCGAACCGCGATCTGACGGTTATCGCCTCCGGCGGCGACGGCGACGGCTTCGCGATCGGGATGGGCCATACGGTGCATGCGATTCGCCGTAACGTCAACATCACTTACATCGTGATGGATAACCAGATTTACGGGTTGACCAAAGGGCAAACCTCCCCGCGCAGCGGCGAAGGTTTCAAGACGAAGAGTACCCCGGAAGGCTCGGTGGAATCGACCTTGTCACCGCTTGAAATCGCCTTGGCGTCCGGTGCCACTTTCGTGGCCCAGTCGTTCTCCAGCGATTTGAAGCAGCTCACGTCGCTGATCGAGCAAGGGATCCAGCACGAAGGCTTCTCCTTGATCAACGTGTTTAGCCCATGCGTTACCTTCAACAAGGTGAACACGTACGACTGGTTCAAAGAGAACATCATCAATCTAGAGACCGTTCCGGATTATGATCCAAGCAACCGGGCGATGGCCATGGCGAAGCTGATGGAGACAAACAGCATGATTACCGGGCTGATCTATCAAAACAAAGCGAAGAAGAGCTACGAGGATCTCGTACACGGCTTCAAGGAAGAGCCGCTGGCATATCAATCGCTGGCGTTGTCCGAAAGCGAGTTTGACAATCTTGTAGCAGAATTTAAATAATGGGGTTAAAGGCGTCCATTTCCGATGGACGCCTTTTCCTTTTTTTCGTCATTAGGTGTATAATGAGTAGCGATGTGAATCGTCATCGATATAGAGAATTTACGAGGAGTGTTTGTAGACATGAGCAAAACTGTACCTGTCGGCGTATCCGCGCGTCATATCCATTTGACGCAGGAGCATATTGAAATTTTGTTTGGACAAGGCTACCAATTAACTGAATTCAAGCCTTTGTCGCAACCGGGGCAATTTGCCGCAAATGAACAAGTGGCTGTCATCGGATCGAAAGGCCAGTTCGACAAAGTCCGCATCTTGGGTCCAGCTCGTCCGGCTTCCCAATTGGAAATTTCCCGCACGGATTCCTTCGCCATCGGCGTCAAAGCACCGGTGCGCGAGTCCGGTAACATTGAAGGCACACCTGGCATCAAGGTCGTAGGACCTGCTGGTGAAATCGAACTGGAACAAGGCGTAATCGTTGCAGCGCGCCATATTCACTTCCATACTTCCGATGCGGAGAAATGGGGCATCAAAGACAAGCAGCTCCTGAAGGTTCGCTTGGGCGGCGAACGCGGTTTGGTGCTTGAGAACGTCATCGCCCGCGTGTCCGACAACTTTGCACTTGATATGCACATCGACACGGACGAAGCGAATGCGGCCGGTGCCAAAACAGGCGATACGGCTGAAATCGTCGACTGAACGGATAAGGTGAACGAATAAACAAAGGGCTTGACCTAGGCTACTTAAGCCAGGGTCAAGCCCTTTTTGGCGTGAAGCTTACGCCTCAATGGATACCGCGTGGGCAATACAAGGAATGCTCTCCCCTTGTTGAAAGGAAAGGGGAGATAGCAACGCGCCGGTAGCCACAACAAGGATTCGTTTTAACTCACCACGCTTGACCCGGTTCAGCAAATGCCCGTAAGTGACGACCGCGGAGCAGGCGCAGCCACTGGCACCGGCCTGGACTTGCTGCTTCTCGTAATCATAGATCATCATTCCACAATCCTGATAGGTGGTTTGCTTGATCGGAATGTTGTGGCGGACGAACAAGTCATTGGCGATGGCATAACCAACCTTGGACAAGTCTCCGGTGACGATCAAGTCGTAGTAGGAGGGTTCGATTTGCAGATCGCGAAAATGGGCTTGAATCGTATCGACGGCCGCCGGAGCCATCGCCGCGCCCATATTAAACGGGTCGGTGATCCCCATATCGATAACCTTGCCGATGGTGGCGGATGTGATCGATGGCCCATCTCCTTCGGGAGACACCACCGCGGAACCCGAACCGGTAACCGTGAATTGGGCGGTTGGCGGCTTCTGTGAACCATATTCCGTCGGGTAGCGGAACTGCTTCTCCACACTGCCGTTATGGCTGCATGTCCCGGCCACAACGTATTTCGCACCGCCGGAATTGACGACATAAGCAGCCATTGCCAGCGTCTCCATCGAGGTAGAGCAGGCGCCGAACATGCCGATGTAGGGAATGCTGAGCGTCCGTGCAGCAAAGCTGTTGCTGATGATCTGGTTCATCAGATCACCGCCGAAATAGAACTGGATCTGCTCCTTGGTTAAGCCGGCATGCCTGATCGCCAGTTGAGCCGACTCCTCCAACAGCGTCTTTTCGGCCTTTTCCCAGCTGTCTTGGCCCATATAGAGGTCCGCATGAATTACGTCGAAATCTTCGGCCAGCGGCCCTTGCCCTTCAAACGGTCCAACGACAGTGGCCGTGCTGATAATTTTTGGCTTGTTTTCGAATACCCAGCTTTGATGGCCCTTCAGCATGTTAGTGTCCTCCTCCGGCATACCCTGGGACAAACACGGCATAAATTAACCCGATGATAAAAGCGGCCACCGTCCCAAATACGATCACGGAGCCCGCTAATTGGAACATCCCTGCACCGACCCCAAGCACCAGTCCTTCAGGGCGATGTTCGATCGCCGTTGAAGCCATCGAGTTCGCAAACCCCGTAACAGGAACGGCTGTACCGGCCCCAGCCCATTGCGCGATTTTATCATAAACCCCCAAGCTCGTGAGTAGGACGGAGACGATCACAAGGATGGCGACCGTCGGATTAGCAGCCGCTTTCTCGCTCATCCCAGCAAAATGGATAAAGGCCTGTCGGATGCATTCTCCAATCAGGCAAATCAATCCGCCGACCAAAAAGGCCCGCAGGCAATTGACGGCCACCGGACGCTTCGGCACATGAGCATTCGCCAGCCGCTGGTATTGCTGTTGCGTCGGGGTCAACTGCTTATTTTTTTTCTTGGCCATGCTCCCCATCCTCCTATTGGATTAATAACGGTTTGACTTGATCGATGACCTGCTGCAGGTTGGCCGAGCAATCCCCATAGAGCTTCTTCGCCGCTTCTTCGTCCGTCGAAAGGGCAAACAGCTCCAGATCGGCTTCGCACTTTTTTAACTGGGATAGCAGAACGGCTTTTTCTTGAGGTTGCGGTACGGTGATTTGATCGTCATACAAGTCAACGTAAAACTGGCCATAGGCATCGACTTGCCCCAAATTGACGTTATCCAGCGAAACGCCAAGCTTCTCCAGCTCGGTATTCAGCCACTTCCGGTTGAGTCCCAGCGTCGCGAGCGGCTCGTCCATGATTTTACCGTCGATAATCACCGTTTGCGGCTCAGGCTCGGGAGCAACCTTGATCCCCAATTGGGATGGTGTGAGAGGCTGATATTCATTCTTCAACATCGCATTGATCTGTCCATCGGGCTCGATAACTGCAAATTCCACTTCGGCAACTTTGAAAATACTCTTCTTCCTTAGCTGCTCCATGAGTTCTTCGTTGGTCAGCTTCTCCTTCTTCAGGTTATCCTCCAAAACTTTGCCGTCTTTAATGAGTATCGTGCTGTTGCTGTCGAGCCAATCCCGCGCTTTCTTGCTCTTGAGCTGCAGGAATTCGATACCGAAGGAGACGAGAAACCAGACGGTAACTGCGATCAATCCGAGATACCAGTCGGTGTTAATATCCAGTGAAATATAGGCGGTGATACTCCCGATCGTGATCCCGGTAACATACTCGAAGAAGGTAAGCTGAGAAATTTGCCTTTTTCCGAGCAGACGGGTGAGAATGAACAAAACGACGATAGCCACCAGCGTTCGGACGATGACTTCCAACCACATCGGCATGGGGAATACTCCTTTCGTAAACAATCCAAGTCGAGATAACCCAATTATGCGCGGGGGTGCGTAAATTTAGTAAGACAAAATGTGGAAGGAAGATGACGCGTATGAATCCGTTTTGGAAAGGTGAAATTATGCTTTGTTCAAAGCATCAAGCAAAAATAAAGGTGGTGAAATAATGACAGTAGCAGCTCAAGTCAAAACGACCTTAGCGTCCTTAAAAAGTGCACAAGCGAACCTGGAGCAATTCGCTTTAAACACGCAAAACCAACAAGCGAAAGATCTGTTTACGCAATGTGCGGAACAAACTCAACAAATCGTGACTCAAGTGGAAAGCCGCGTCTCGCAGCTGGAAAGCGAAGAACCACAATACAAGGGATTTTAAACGATGAATCGAACCAGGCCCGTTCTCTCGGACGGGCCTTTTGGCGTTTCATTTATCATTCGCAGGAATGCGTCCGGCTTAGCGGGGCGAGGGCCTTTATCTGGATATCCAAGCCCGCCCATGTTATAATTTAGTGTAATGCATTTTTAGGTATTATGATGATGCCCATAAGGAACGAAGATAGATCAGGTAAAGGAGTGAACGGGCAACATGGCTAAGGAAACGAAAGATTATTCCAAATATTTTGACTTCTCGGACGCCCGGGTCATTTCGGAGGATGAACACGGGAAGAAAATCCGAATCCGAGGCCGGGATATTCAAATTTTGTCCGAACCGAACCATCGCATGGAGAAGCAGCGGGGGAAAGAAGACGTACAGGTCCTGTACGAGAACGCGGTTCCCGACGAGCTGAAGGGGATCGGTAACGGCAAGCATTATATCGTATATACATTTGGTTGCCAGATGAACGAGCATGACACCGAAACGATCAAAGGTTTGCTGGAGCTTATGGGTTACCGGGCGACCGAAGATCGTAAAGTTGCGGATATCATTTTGCTGAATACCTGTGCCATTCGGGAGAATGCAGAGGATAAGGTGTTTGGCGAATTGGGTCATCTCAAAGGCTTGAAGACGGAGAAGCCGAATTTGCTGCTGGGCGTTTGCGGCTGTATGTCACAGGAAGAAGGCGTGGTCAAGCGCATCCTGCAGAAACACGGGTTCGTGGATCTGATCTTTGGCACGCATAATATTCACCGTTTGCCGCATCTGATACAGGAGGCATTGTTCAGCAAAGAGATGGTGGTCGAAGTCTGGTCCAAGGAAGGCGACATCATCGAGAACTTGCCGAAGAAACGGGAAGGCATGCGGGCGTGGGTGAACATCATGTACGGATGCGACAAGTTCTGTACATATTGTATCGTGCCGTTTACCCGCGGCAAGGAGCGCAGCCGTCGTCCGGAGGACGTCATTGCAGAGGTGCGAGAACTGGCGCGCCAAGGCTATAAAGAGGTGACGCTGCTCGGGCAAAATGTCAATGCGTATGGCAAGGACTTTACCGACATTAACTATACTTTTGCCCATCTGATGGACGATATCCGCCAAATCGATATTCCGCGCGTCCGGTTTATGACATCGCATCCACGCGATTTTGACGATGCGTTGATCGATGTACTGGCCAAAGGCGGTAACTTGGTGGAGCACATTCATTTGCCGGTGCAATCCGGCAGCAGTGAAGTGTTGAAGAAGATGAGTCGGAAGTATTCTCGCGAGCATTATCTCGAACTCGTGCGCAAAATCAAAGTGAAAATTCCGAATGTCGTGCTGACGACGGATATCATCGTCGGATTCCCGGGTGAAACCGAGGAGCAGTTCGAGGATACGTTGTCCCTTGTACGCGAGGTTGGATTCGATTCGGCATATACGTTCGTCTACTCTCCGCGGGAGGGGACGCCGGCTGCTGTGATGGAAGACAACGTTCAGATGGAAGAGAAAAAGGCACGGCTTGCTCGGCTGAACGATACCATTAATGAATTCAGCCGCGTCAGCAACGAGGAGCAGCGCGGACAGATCGTTGAGGTACTGGTCGAAGGCGAAAGCAAGAACAACACCAATGTGTTGTCCGGCCGTACCCGCAGCAACAAGCTTGTTCATTTCGAGGGCGGAGCGGAATTGATCGGTACATTTGTTCAAGTGGAGATCACCGATCCGATGACTTGGTACATCAAAGGCAATCTTGTAGAGCAAACCGCCAAATTGGCGTAACCTAGGGGAGGTTAAAAACGGTGGAACAGCATAAAGATCAAACCGATTGCGGAATTCCAAAATTCGATTCGCGGGATCTTGTGATTCGCGAGGATATTATGAGTAAAGCTAAGGAATTGGCCGATTTGATCGGCACCAGCGAGGAAGTACAGCAGTTTCAAAAAGCGGAGAAGCTGGTTCAGCAGCATGAACGCATTCAGACGCTGATCAGTGCGATAAAGAAGAAGCAGAAAGAAATCGTCGCATTCGAGACGTTCCAGAATCAAGCGATGGTTCAAAAAATCGAACGCGAAATCGAGGAACTGCAGGACGAACTGGATGGGATTCCGATCGTAACGGAGTTCCAGCAAAGCCAAAGCGATATCAACTATTTGCTCCAGCTGGTCGTCTCCGTGATTCGCGATACGGTAGCCAGCAAAGTAAATGTCGAGTCGGGTACCGAGCCGGCCGTCTCCTCCGGTTACGGAGAGTAAAGCGAAACAGTCGGTGCGGAGGCAATCCCTCCGCTTTTTTTATGGAGGTGGTTGTTTGAAGCGCCATCTCTACGGAATATTATAATACAGAGAGAAGCAAGGATAGGGGGGCAACACGTGAATTGGAGTGAAGAAGTACTACGTCGCGACGAGCAATCGTTCTGGGGGCTTTTGGGGCTGCGCCTCATCTCAGCCGATCGAACGCTAGTGGAGCTCGGCCTGACGGCAGAAGCAGCCCATCTCAACTCCATGGGCATTGTGCACGGCGGTGTGCTGTCGTCCATGATGGATCAAGCGATGGGGACACTAGTGGCCACGGTTAAGGGCAAGCTCGGCGTGACAACCCATTTAAATGTCAATTTCTTGAGTCCGATGCGCACAGGGGAACTCGTGGTGTCGGCATTTCCGTTGCATGAAACTTTTCGAACTATGACGTTACGCTCCGAGGTTCGCAACGAAGAAGGAACCCTTGGTTGCATATCGACGGCAACATTCCGTTTGCCGAAATGAGCGAAGGAACCGTCGGCAGGTTTTAATATCGCATGAATTCGCAAATGCCGGACTTATTGGTCGGCCGGCGTTATCCTAGACGATGTGGTGATACGTGATGAACGAAGAACAAAAGCAGGTAGTTAATGAGGTTAAAAAATATCGGACGCCGGACGGAATCCCGGCCGACATCGTCATGTTTACGTTGACGAGGCAGGAACGAAAGGCATCGACCAAATCGCTGCCGCGCTTTGATCTGAAGGTCATGCTGATCCGCCGACGGAGCTGGCCGTTTGCCGGTGCCTGGGCTTTGCCGGGCGGTTTCTCGCAGGAGGATGAATCGCTGTACGAAACGGCGCGCCGCGAACTGAAGGAAGAAACTGGCGTTGACGGCTCCCATCTGGAGTATCTAGGCGTGTACAGCAAGCCGGGGCGGGATCCACGCGGTTGGATTATCTCCCATGCCTTTTTCGCGCTGGTGGAAGAATGGGTGCTGGAGAAACGACAATCGGCAGATGATGCACAGGAAGTGGGTCTCTTTACCGTTCACGAGGCCTTGGAGGATTTGCAGCTTGCCTTCGACCACCGCGAAATTTTGCAGGACGCCTATAAACGCATCCAGCAACAAATGCTGCATACAACGATCGCCAAGCAGTTCCTGCCTCCGCATTTTACGTTAGGCGAATTGTATCAGGTGATTCAAACCGTTGTTCCGGACTTTGCCGAGCTGAATTTTATCCGTAAAATTACATCGACGCGGAGCCGTCAGGGGATACTGGAGGAAGTCCATGACGAATTGGGCAAACCGATGTTATCCAACCAGTATTCGCAGCGTCCTGCCCAGTTGTACCGGTTTACCGATTTCACACCGCAGCTGTCCATCTATACCTAATCCCAAGCAAGAACTACATAACTAGCGGCTGTCGGTGAATGGATAGTACGAAGGGAGAGTGAGATCATGAAAGCTCTGATCGTCATCGATTATACGAATGATTTTGTGGACGGCAACCTTCCGGTTGGCCAACCGGCAATCGACATCGAACCGGCGATTTGCCGGTTGACGGAGTCTTTTGCGTCGCAAGGCGATTTTGTCGTCATGGCCGTTGATCTACACGAACGGGAAGATCAGTGGCATCCGGAGACGAAGTTATTCCCGCCCCATAATTTGAGGGATACGGAAGGGCGCGCTTTATATGGCCGTTTGGCTGAAGTATATAAGCAGAACCAGGACCGGATCTACTGGATGGACAAAACTAGATATAGCGCGTTTTGCGGGACGGACCTGGAACTGAAACTGCGAGAACGCGGGATTACGGAAGTGCATCTGATCGGCGTGTGTACAGACATTTGCGTGCTGCATACGGCGGTGGACGCCTACAACAAAGGATTCGCTATTACAGTTTATGAAGATGCGGTAGCCAGCTTCAACCCCGATGGGCATACCTGGGCGCTGGGCCATTTCCGCAACAGTTTGGGAGCCGCCGTAACCAACACCCAGAGAGGATGAACAGGGATGCCAACCACGGGTTTAGCACTGCATACCGATAAATATCAGATCAATATGATCTACGCGCATTGGATGAACGGAACGCATTTGCGAAAGACGGTGTTTGAAGCCTACTTCCGCAAGCTCCCCTTCGGCAACGGGTATGCGGTGTTTGCAGGCTTGGAGCGGATCGTGGACTATATTCGGCAGCTCCGGTTTACCGAAGAGGATCTAGCTTATTTGGCCAAACAGGAGGAGAACTATAAGCCGGAATTTCTGGACCTTCTGCGCAGGTTCGAATTTAAAGGCACATTGATGTCGATGGAGGAAGGCGCACTTTGCTTCCCGAACGAGCCGTTGATTCGCGTGGAAGGGACGATCATGGAGACCCAACTGGTCGAGACGGCGCTGTTAAACTTCATGAATTTCCAGACCTTAATCGCCACCAAAGCGTCACGGGTCAAGCGGGTCGCCGAGAACGACGTGCTGCTGGAGTTCGGCACCCGACGGGCACAGGAGGCCGATGCGGCTATTTGGGGGGCACGGGCCGCCTATGTAGCCGGTTTTGACGCAACGTCCAATTTGCTGGCCGGTGAAAATTTCGGCATTCCAACCAAAGGGACGCACGCTCATTCGTGGGTGCAGATTTTCGATTCGGAGCAGGAAGCCTTCGAGTTATACGCGAAGGCGCTGCCGGATCAGGTTTCGCTGCTGGTCGATACGTTTGATACGTTGAAAAGCGGCGTCCCGCATGCGATTCATACCGGAAAAATGCTGGAAGCCGCCGGCAAGCGGCTCGGCAGCATCCGCCTAGACAGCGGCGATTTGGCTTACCTCTCCATCCAAGCCCGCAAAATGTTGGATGATGCCGGCTTGCCTTATGTCAAAATCGTCGCGTCCAACGACCTTGACGAGAATACGATTTTTAACCTGAAGGCCCAAGGGGCAAAGATCGATATTTGGGGCGTGGGGACCCAGTTGATTACGGCGGCGGACCAACCGGCACTGGGCGGGGTCTATAAGCTTGTAGAACGGGAGAAGGACGGACGGATGGAGCCAACGATCAAAATCTCGGGCAATCCGGAGAAAGTCACGACCCCGGGCAAGAAGGACGTACTGCGGATCGTTAGTAAAGACAGCGGTAAAGCGATTGCGGATTACATCTGTTTTCCGCAGGAGCAGCAAGCACGGACGGGCGGCAGCCTTCGGTTGTTCGACCCAGTACATCCTTATATCAAAAAGTCGGTGAAAAACTACGAAGCCGTAGCCATGCTGCAACCGATCTTCGTGGATGGTCAGCTCGTGTATGAGCTGCCGACACTGGACCAAATCCGTCAGTATCACCGAGAGCAGTTGGATTTGTTCTGGCCGGAGTATCTGCGTAAGTTGAATCCGGAGTTTTACCGCATCAGCTTAAGTCAGGAAGCATGGGAATTAAAGCAAAAGATGATCGAGGACTATCTGGGCCATCAAGAGGAGTAGAGCCGTTCGATACGTCCTGCAACACAAAAAGATCGCTTCTCGCCTTATCGGCGGAGCGATCTTTTTTGCTAGGAAATTATTTCTCGGGAAAGCGCAAAAAGCGCTATAAATCGGCGGTTTGGCCGCCGGATTCGACAAGTTAACGACGGGACTCATATTTCGCAAAATAGTGCGCAAACAAAATATCGATTTGCCGCTCGACGGCTTCTTTACCTGGTCGGTTCTCCAAGTGCTTAATCTGCTTCGACAACACCAGCGGGAACAACACGGCTGCATTAATTTGCATCATCATAATATATAGGATTTCCGTATCGGTTTCGCCCGTAATTTCCTCCAAAGTACCGCTGATCTTGCCGAATCCGGTCGTTTTCATAAAGCTGGTGAAATCCTGTCGAGATTCGAAGGTAATCCGGCCTTTGCCCAGAACTTCATGCAGTAATCCGGGATATCGAAGCACCAACTCAACATATTGTAGCAGAAACGCCTTCAATCGATCTTTGGGATGAAGCGAGGTGTCGTCCAGAACGGAAAAGTTCGCTTGAAAAGAAGTCAACAATAGCTTTAACGCTTCGTTGATCAAATTGTCTTTCGAGCCGAAGTAGTAATTCACCAGGGCGAGATTGACATTGGCAGCAGCGGTAATTTTACGCAAGGTGACCTGATCGGCCCCTTCCGTCTTAATGAGCTCCATTGTTGCCTGAATGATATTCTGTTTGGTCGATAGCCCTTCCGCGCAATTGCTCATCGTACCGCTCCTTTATGCCATCCATTCTTCTGCCAAGTATAACAAATGTCAAGGTAGGATTAAAAGATGTTTAAATTCAACATAATACGCTTTCACATGCGGTGTCAAGAACAAGGCGATGGGGGTGCCAACCAGAAATTGAAGGAGCTACCGGAGATCGGTGTCTTGACAAAATCGGGGCATCCGTTTAAATTTGATTTAAACATTGTTTAAAACGGTGTTTAAACTAAAGAGAAAGCTGAGTGAGAGAATGCCAAAAACTGTGGAAAGTTCGATCGAAACCAAGGAATTTTCCATCCGTTCGATTATCGCGCCCCTGATGGCCGTGATCGTCGGGATGATTATGGTGATCTTGGACAGCACGGTAGTTAACGTGGCCGTACCGAAACTGGTCGACTTCTTCGCCACCGACTTGAAGACGGTGCAATGGACGATCACCGGGTATACGTTGGCATTATCTGCCGTGATTCCCTTAGCGGGCTGGATGACCGATAAATTTGGGGAGAAACGGATTTTTCTCATGACGATCGCGTTGTTTACGGTTGGGTCCGTGTTATGCGCCATGGCGCAAACGCCAGAGCAATTAATCGTATTTCGCATCATTCAAGGCCTAGGCGGCGGGATGGTATCGCCAATTGGGTTTGCGATGGTGTTTAAATTGGCGCCACCCGAGAAGCGGGGAGCGGTGATGGGGGCACTAGGCGTTCCGATGCTGCTGGCACCCGCGCTGGGGCCGGTATTGTCCGGTTGGCTGGTGGAGAACGTAAGCTGGCACTGGATTTTTCTGATCAATCTGCCGATCGGGATCCTAGCCTTTCTCATCGGGCTCCGATTCTTGCCTAAGTCCGAACGTCGGGAAGCACCGCAGCTCGATAAACTAGGGATGATTCTGGCTCCGATCGCTTTTGCGATGTTGACCTATGGAGTCAGCGAAGGGGGGACGAGTTGGACTTCGGCGACGACAATCATCGGTCTTAGCGTCGGAGCCCTTGCCTTACTTCTTTACATTCTCGTTGAAATTAGACATAAGCAACCACTCCTGGAACTACGGGTGTTCGGTTCATCCCATTTTACCCGGGGGATCATCCTGGTCTGGTTCGCTCAAGCGGCATTGTTCGGTTCAATGATTCTTACTCCGTTATACCTGCAACAAGTGAGAGGCTACAATGCCCTGGAGACGGGGATCTTCTTACTGCCTCAAGCGCTCATGTCGGCATTGTTCATGCCGATCAGCGGACGCTTGTTTGACCGGGTTGGAGCACGTCCGCTGGCTTTTATCGGCCTCGGCGTCGTATCCACGGCATTGTTCCTGCTGTCGCGAATCACGGCAGACACTTCTTTGGCGATGGTACTGGTGCCGCTGGGCTTGCTGGGCAGTGGCATGGGGTTAACGATGATGCCGCTCAATACGCATATCCTTAACTCTGCGCCACGTCATTTGGTCGCCCGGGTTACCCCGCTTATGACGGCCGCGCAACAGGTGATCGTCTCCTTTGCGGTGGCAGGCTTAACGGGTTATCTAACCTCGCAGATTACTAGTCATATGACGAAAGCAGCGCAAGGCGGAAATCCGCTGGAAGCCGCGGCATCCGGCTTTGGAGATACTTACTTCCTGGCGGCGTGCATCGCGGCGGTGGGATTCCTGCTGACCTTGATGCTGTCTAAACCGAAGCAGCAACCTGAAGCCGCCAAGGACCAAGCGGTCGAAGGAGCTCAAGCAGATCCCAGCTTGATGGCGGGACATTAAATCGAAAATGAAATGCGAAAAGCACTCTTTCCATTCGGAAAGGGTGCTTTTCGTTTACCGCCATTCGTTAGCTCGTAATCATTGCGCCTCCATTGACGTGAATCGTTTGCCCGGTCACGAAGCTGGAATCGTCGGAGGCCAGGAATACGTACACAGGTGCCAGCTCAAACGGCTGTCCGGCTCGCTTCATCGGGGTTTCGAGGCCGAATGTAGAGACGTATTCCGCGGAATAGCTGGAAGGGATCAGCGGGGTCCAGATCGGTCCCGGTGCCACCGCATTGACGCGGATGCCCCGATCGACGAGCGATAGCGCCAGAGAGCGAGTGAAGGAGACGATCGCGCCCTTGGTGGAGGAATAATCGATCAGCAACGGCGCGCCGGCGTAAGCGGTGATCGAAGCCGTGCTGATGATTGTACTTCCGGACCGTAAGAAGGGAAGCGCCGCCTTGGTCATATAAAAGTGAGGGAAGATGTTGGTAGCGTAGGTTTGGTGCAGCTGTTCGGTAGTAATGGCCTCAATCCCTTGCCCCTGAGGATATTGAACGGCTTGATTGAGCACCAAGATATCGATTTTGCCGAACTGCTGAAGGGTATGATGGATGACCGCTCTGCAGAAAGCTTCTTGACGCAAATCGCCGGGGATCAGCAGACAGCGTCGGCCCAACTCTTCAACGCGCCGCTTGGTGGCTTGGGCATCCTCGTGTTCGTAGAGGTACACGATAGCCAGATCCGCCCCTTCCTTGGCGAAGGCGATAGCCGTGGCCCGTCCGATCCCGCTGTCGCCGCCGGTCAGGATGGCGACCTTGTCCTTCAGTTTGCCGCTTCCGACATATGCGGGATTCTCCGAAATGGGGGGCGGCACCATCAACATTTGGAGCCCCGGTTGTCTCGGTTGATGCTGTGGCGGGAAGGTGATCGGCTGCTCCTCGCATACTGTTTTCGAACTGTAATAAGGGTACTTTGGAATCATCCTTTAGGGTCCTCCTGGAAATTAGTTCTGCGCTATCCTATTCATCGCGTGACAGTGTGGTGTATTCGCCCAAACAAGAATGTCTATATGACTTTTGTTACATAAGTCACATCGCATCTATGATAAATTTTAAAATTAAGAAAGATATCTTTTTGTGTGATGTTTTGCACTTATTTACGTCGTGATGAACTCGCATTTGCGAAGAAGGGAGTCAAGCGCGTGGTACAATTACCGAAATTAAACGAGCTGGGATTTTTTGAAATCCGTTTGGAATCCATTGGGGGGCTAGGTGCGAACCTGGCTGGGAAAATGCTGGCCGAAGCCGGGGTTGAAGGAGCCGGACTGAATGGGGTCAGCTTTTCTTCTTATGGCTCGGAGAAAAAGGGATCGCCGGTAAAGGCGCATATCCGCTTCTGCGATTTAGATACGCCGATCCGCGATACGTCGCCGGTGGAACGCCCGCATATCGTGGGGATATTTCAAGAGGCGCTGGCGAAGACGGTGAACGTGATCAGCGGGATTTACGAGGATAGTACGGTGCTGGTCAATTCGCGCAAAACCCCTCAGCAACTGAAGGAGAAAATGAAGCTGATTGGCGGCACGATCGCGGTCATCGACGCCACCGGCATCGCGCTGGAAGAGAAGAATCGGGTGAACATGGCGATGCTTGGTGCGATGTTCCGGCTTTGCCCGTTCCTTGATCCGGAAACGATGAAGGACGTCATCCGCAAATCGCTGGAGAAGAAATATCCGCAAACGGTAGCTCCGGCCTTGGCGACATTTGAGCGGGGCTACAACGAAGTTGTATTTGAAACCTTCGCTTTACCGGAAGGTGTCAGCATGCCGGCCTTCGTCCGGGCGGATACGCCGGTGCTTGGATATGAAACCCAGCCGATCGGCGGGATCGTCATCAATCCGGGGAACAGCATTCTGAAGGACCTCAGCATTTCCCGTTCCGGGATGATGCCGCACTTCAAAGAAGAGACATGTATTCATTGCGCCCAATGCGACAACGTTTGCCCGGATAATTGTTTCGTCTGGGAGGAGCGTCCCGACAAGAAGGGTCGTCCGCAAATGTTCCTCAAAGGGATCGACTATCAATATTGCAAAGGTTGCTTGAAATGCATTCATGCCTGCCCGACCGATGCTTTATCCGGGGAGCGGGAAGAAGAGGGGTACGCAGACTCGCATCGCGTGCCGCATCTGTTCGATTTGGCGATTCGCTAATTAAGCGGGAAAGGTGGTATTTTGACAATGGCGATCGATTTGGAAAAAGAACGCCGCTCCGGCACGATCGAGCAGCGCGTGGTTTATGAGTCGGGGAATGAAATGGCAGCCTATGCGGCCAGCCAGATCAATTATCATATTATGGGGTATTTTCCGATTTCCCCATCTACCGAGGTAGCCCAATTCCTCGATCTGATGAAAGCGAACGGTCAGCATGACATCAAGCTGATCCCGTCGGACGGGGAGCACAGCTCGGCAGGTATTTGCTACGGCGCTTCCACCGGCGGCGGCCGGGTCTTCAATGCGACAAGCGCCCAAGGTTATTTATACATGCTGGAGCAGATGCCGGTCCAATCGGGGACACGGTTTCCGATGGTCATGAACCTGGTCTGCCGCTCGATCTCCGGGCCGCTGGATATTCACGGCGACCATTCGGACTTGTATTTTGCGCTGAACACCGGCTGGCCGATTCTGATGTGCCGCGATCCGCAAGCCGTCTACGATATGAACCTGATGGCGATTAAGCTGGCCGAGGATCCGGAAGTCCGGCTGCCGGTGCTGGTGGCCTCTGATGGATACTTTACTTCTCACCAGAAACGGCGTGTACACACCTTCGCCAATCAGGAAGATGTTCTGAAATTTGTTGGCGATCGGCCACCGGGTAATTTCCCGCATACGCTCGACCGCAACAATCCGATTACGGTTGGCCCTTACATGAATGAACCGGATTACATTAATAACTGCTACCAGCAATCTGTTGCGATGTATAATGCAGAACATGTCTTCGAACGGATCGCAGGCGAGTATGCCGAATTGACCGGACGCGAATATCAAATGCTCGATCTCTATCGGATGGAGGATGCAGAAGTCGCGGTCTTCCTGATGAACTCGGCCTCCGAGATCATCAAGGACGTTGTAGACGATTTGCGCCGCCAAGGCATCAAAGCCGGCTCGATCGCGCCAAACATGATTCGTCCGTTCCCGCAGAAGCAAATCGCCGAGGCATTGAAGAACGTCAAGGCGATTACAGTTGGCGACCGCGGTGATTCCTACGGCGCTTATGGCGGGAACATGGTCAATGAGATCAAAGCCGCTCTGTTTACCCACGGCAATCATACGACTCAGGTGATCGGCCGGATTTATGGCCTTGGCGGCAAGGAGTTTTATGCCGAGGACGGGCATCACTTGTTCCAATTGGCGATTGACGCGGCGAAGGCGGGCCGGGTGGAAATCCCGTTCGATTACTACGGCCATACGCCAGGGGATCCGGAGAAGACACCGAAACGGGTGATGAATCCGCTGAAATTCGAAGACCTGAAGACCGGCTTGATCACGGTCACCAAGAATGAAGAAACCGGGAAGCTGGGTGTACGGATTCCGCCGCTGCGCGCGTTAACAAAGAAACCGAAGCGAATTGCACCGGGACACGGCGCTTGCCCGGGCTGCGGGATTTTCTCCGGTCTGGAGCTGTTCTTCAAAGGGATCGAAGGCGATATCGTCGCTCTGTTCCATACGGGTTGCGCGATGGTGGTAACGACCGGCTATCCGTATTCGTCTCATAAAGCAACTTACATTCACAACCTGTTCCAGAACGGGGCGGCCACCTTGTCCGGCGTCGTCGAAATGTTCTGGGAGAGAAAACGCCGTGGCGAGCTTGACGAGTTAGGTCTCAAAGAAGATTTCACCTTCGTCATGGTTACCGGTGACGGCGGGATGGACATCGGTATGGGGCCGGCGATCGGCGCCGCATTGCGCGGTCATAAAATGATCATTATCGAGTATGATAACGAGGGATATATGAACACTGGGGCGCAGTTGTCGTATTCGACGCCGCTCGGTCATCGCACATCCACCTCGAACATCGGCAAGGTGCAAAAGGGGAAAGCGTTCCAGCACAAAGACACACCGCAAATCATGGCCGCAACGAATATCCCTTATGTCTTTACCGGCAGTGAAGCCTATCCGCAGGATTTGGTGAAAAAAGCAGCCAAAGCCCAGTGGTACGCGCAGAACGAAGGCTTGGTTTATGGTAAAATACTGATAGCATGCCCGCTCAACTGGATTTCGCCGGACGATCAGGGCACCAATATCATCGACGCGGCCGTCAACTCCTGCTTCTTCCCGCTGTACGAGGTGGAGCATGGGCAAACGACGATTACGTACAATCCGGAAGAGAAGAACAATCGCGTTCCGCTGACGGATTGGTTGAAGACGATGGGGAAAACTCGCCACTTGACCAAACCGGAAAACGCCGAGGCATTGGCGGAATTCGAGCAAGAAGTGGAACGGCGTTGGAAGGTTCTCCAAGCCAAACACGAAAACCCCTATTTGTAAGGTAGTTAAAAAGTCGTCTTTTGATCACGAAGCAGGACCAAGAAGGGGATTTTTGAAGCTTTCAAATTCAACCCGGAAGAAGCGGCTATGGCCGCTTTTTTCGTTAAGTAGAAGATGAACGAGTTTAGGAGGATATACGAATGGATCAACCATTTCGCGCGTATCGCGTACACCAGGACGATTCCGGGTTCCGTTCGGGGGTCGAGCGGTTAGACGTTTCGGCGCTTCCCGATGCCGATGTGACGATCAAGGTACATTATTCCAGCGTCAATTATAAAGATGGCTTGGCGAGTATTCCGGAGGGAAAAATCGTGAAAACCTATCCGTTTATCCCTGGCATCGACTTGGCCGGAGAGGTCATGGCCTCCCGCGATGCACGATTCCAGCCCGGTGACCGGGTGCTATGCACCGGCTATGGGCTGGGCGTCACGCATGAGGGCGGGTTCGCCGAGGTCGCCCGCGTACCGGGCGACTGGTTGGTGGCGCTGCCGGATGGGCTCTCGCCCCGGGAAGCGATGGCGATTGGGACGGCCGGGTTTACGGCAGCGTTGTCGGTACGGCGGCTGCTGGACAACGGATTGGCGCCCGGACAAGGTCCCGTGCTCGTCCTAGGCGCCACCGGCGGTGTTGGCAGCATGGCCGTGGCGATCCTCAGCCGGCTCGGGTTCGCCGTAACCGCGGTCACCGGAAAGCCGGAATCGCGGGAGAAGCTGGTCGCATTTGGTGCAGCCGAAGTCCTTTCCCGCGAGGAAGCGGCTTCGGGAGCCAAAGGCGTGCTCAGCAAAGAGCGTTGGGCTGCAATTGTCGACCCGGTGGGCGGTGCGATGACCGCTGACCTGCTTAAATCGGTACGCTACGGCGGATCTGTAGCCTTGTCGGGGCTGACCGGTGGCGGTGGGATCGAAACGTCCGTGTACCCGTTTATTTTGAGGGGGATTAATCTGCTTGGCATCGATTCCGTATTTTGTCCGGAGCCGCTGCGCCACCGCCTTTGGCAGCTTCTGTCCGGCGAGTGGAAGCCGGAACAGGTGCTGACCGGGGGCATTACCGAGTACTCGCTAGAGCAGTTGCCAGAAGCTCTGAATACAGTTTTGGCCGGCAAAGCCATCGGCCGTCAGGTCATTTCCTTAAACTAATCATCCATATGGTATAATTTGGGGGCTGTTGAGACAACCTAACACCATCGGCTGAAGCTGGCTTACAAGCTAAGGGTAAAGGATGGGATGCCAATGAGATGGTGGAAGGTTGGATTGGGAATGGCCGTGGCGCTGTCATTGACGACAGGATGCGGCAACCTGCAGCGGGTAGCCAAGGATGAAATGAGCAAATATAATATGCAAAGCTACCGGCAGGGGAATGAACGCCAACTAACGAGCGGCACGACGCTTAACACAGCGATGCTGCAAGCCTTGAAAGCGGAATGCGCGCAGCGGGGGATTCGATTGACGCATGAAACCTATGCCGAAGGGCTGGACGGGAATATAAGCTACAGGTATTTGATAAACGGAGATGCGCGGCATTTTATCATCGTGCATGTGTTTCCCAATGAGCAGGATCGAATTCGCGAAATCTCCGAAATATACGGAAGCGGGAATGGAAAAGGAGAGATCGCGGCCAATTCGGTATCCAATCAAGCTTCGTTGATCTCAGCCAAGGGCAACACCGCTTTAGTCTACGCGTCAAGCGCACAGAAGGACAGCCAATACCGGGAGGAAATGAAGGCAGTATTCGGACAGTTACTGGAGCAAATGAGGGATCGTCCAGAGTAAGTGCCAATGGCCTGCCTATAAAAAAACCAACCGCTCCCCTTCGTTCCGGACAGGGAAGCAGTTGGTTTTTTCGCCTTTTACTTCTTGTAGATTTCGCGCATGACATGACGCAGCTCGGGTAGAATGATGCGCTGCATCGCCAGCTTGACGGCGCCCTGCGATCCGGGCATGGAGAAGACGGCCATATCGCCGATCGTTCCAGCAATCGCCCGGCTGAGGATGGCGGCCGAACCGATATCTTCGGTAAAGCTAAGGTAGCGGAAAATTTCCCCAAACCCTGGCATCTCCTTGTTGAGCAGGCTGCGTACAGCCTCGTAGGTGGTATCCCGCGGAGCGATGCCGGTGCCGCCGCTCAGCAGAACGGCTTCAATCGCTCGGTCAGAGGCCGCTTCCCTCAGCAGTTGGCGAATGCCGTCATAATCGTCTTTGACGATAGTATAGCGGGCAACATGATACCCGTTGTCTCGAAGCAGCTCTTGAATCAGCCGACCGCTCGTATCGGTCTCTTCCGTACGGGTATCCGAGACGGTGATGACCAGACATGATACCTCGTCCGGCGCTTCCATCCGGTGTTCATCGACGGATCTCATCGTGTTCGCTTCCTTTCTTTGGATGTTATTTACATTGTATCATGTTTGACGGACTTGGGTTGTACGGGAAATGTAGTTGCATGTCCTGTAAGGTTGGTGTAAACTCGCATTCATATGCATTTATGCTTTAGATTATCAGAGATGAGGTGGGAAACAGGGTGACACCCGTTTATATATTGTCCGGTTTTCTGGGAAGCGGCAAAACGACGCTGCTCCAACGGTTGATTCGTCATTGGATGGAGCAGGGGCTTCGTCCGGCCGTGATCATGAATGAAATTGGGGAAGTGAACCTCGATGGTCTGCTCGTTTCAAGCGAAGTACCGATGGCTGAAATGCTGGGCGGATGCATCTGCTGCACCATTCGCGGTGACTTAAGTGTGCAGATGGCAGAACTGATCGAAGGGGAGAAGCCGGACTTGATCGTGATTGAGGCGACAGGTGCGGGGAATCCGATGGAAATCTTCGATGCGGTAACCGAGGTTTCGCTTTATCTCAAATTGGATATTAAGCCGATGGTCACCGTCGTCGATGCGGCCCATCTAGCCGATTTGCACGCATCGCAGCAAGGAAAAACGTACCGGCTCATGGTGGAGCAAATCCGGTGCGGGTCCGTGCTCGTGTTGAACAAAATCGACTTGCTTGAACCGGATCGTCAGCGGGAAATGTCGGAGTTCTTGCGTCGCACGAATCCCTATGCTCGAATCATCCCGGCGGTGAAATGCGATGTGGATTTGTTGCTACTATGGAAGGCGGCAGATGGGCAAAACAACACCGACCCAACAACTCAACGCGG
>RCUU01000295.1_pt1 | contig 28647 bp, 24 predicted proteins | sample 2166211 | NCBI WGS metagenome assembly RCUU01 (sample SAMN09932620, study PRJNA488358) | compost metagenome | feature: garden; material: soil; isolation source: compost soil in phenylacetic acid-enriched culture | place: Germany: Experimental Botanical Garden Goettingen | collected 2016-01-27
CGTCGGCGGCGTACCACTTGTTGAATTCTGCGCGCTCGGCCGGGCTGCCGTTGCCGCAGTCCAGGAGGAGTTGCCAGGCAATGGCGGCATCGAGAACGCGTGCCGAGACCGGCTTGTTGTTTCGCGCACTCATGTCGGCTCACCGTAAAGCGCGATGTAGCATTGGCGCATACCCTGGGCCAGGTATTGGCGCACGCGCGGTACCGAGACACCAAGGCGCTCGGCGATCTCGGCGTGGCCGAGGCCATCCAGGCGGCTGTGCAAGAAGGCGGCGCGTGCCTTGCTCGACAATTTGCCGAGTAGTCGGTCGATGGCCTTGAGGTCTTCGAGGATCAGGTGTTGTTCTTCGGGGGACGGTTGTTCGCCTTCCGGAATCAGGGCGAGCTCGGCCAGGTAGGCCTGCTCCAGCGCTGAGCGGCGGAAGTGATCGAATAGCAAGCCCTTGGCGATCGCCAACAGAAATGCCCGGGGTTCGCGGGGTGTGGCGAACTCATCGCGGCCGAGCAGGCGCACGAACGTGTCCTGGCTCAAGTCCTCGGCACGTTGCGGGCAGGCGATGTTGCGCCGCAGCCAAGCGAGCAGCCAGCTGCGATGGTCGCGGTACAGCGCACCAACCAACTCGCTATGTGGGCTTTGGACTGACGACAAGGACTTCCCCGAAAAATAATTTTTAAACTAACGAGAATTATTCGCGATTGTGTCAGAGGAACTCTGACTTCGCAATTGACACTCATCGGACTTTTTCGGCTAATTCGTACGAGATATGACTCAGAACCCGTGGGAATGTTGACGGCGACGCCATTGATTCAAACGCTGTTCCACTACCTGCGGGCTGTCCATGTGCTGGCGCCGGGCCTTGCTGAACAGAATCAACGCCAGCTCTGCGGTGACCAGGGCGTCTGCGCTGGCATTATGCCGATCATGCGCCGTCAGGCCAAAATGGGCAGTCCAGTCGTCCAGCCCGGCTTCGCGTAACGTGACATGGGGGCAGAGCATGGGCGCCAGCTCCGCAAGGTCGAAAAATCGGTGCTGCAAGCGATAGCCGAGGCTGTCTTTCAGCGCCTTGGCCAGCATGCGTTGATCGAAAGGGGCATGGAAGGCCAATACCGGGCTATCGCCAATGAACTGCATGAGGTCGAGCAGGGCGTCGGCCGGATTGCTGCCGGCGGCGATTGCACTGGGCCCAAGGCCATGGATCAGCACGCTGGGGCCGGCTTTCACATCGGTTTGTTGCAGGGTGCGCTCGAATTGCTGGCCCAGGTTGATGGCGCCGTCTTCTATCACTACGGCGCCAATTGACAGGACCTGGTCGCGGTTGAGGTTAAGCCCCGTGGTCTCCAGGTCCAGTACGACCCACCGTTGTGCACGCAGTGACGCATCCCTGAGTTCGCCAGGGTTCGGCAAGGCCTGCAGACGTTGTTGCTGCGCGGCGTCCAGCAGCGGTTGGCGGGGGCGCAGCCACGCGAGCAGGCTCATAACTGATACCGCAGGGTCAGGCTGCTTTGCAGGCGTTGGGCCTGGCGCAGGGATTCGCGCAGGATGCGTCGGTCCAGGTCATTGAGGCTGTCAGGGTCGAGACGATTGGAGTAGGGCAGGTTCTGTCGGCTCTGTAGCTGGTGTTGTTGCATGCGCGTTTGCTGGATGAAGTGATACGCCTCTTCATAGGCTGCACCATCGAGGCGTCCGATAACCTCGTGGGTAACCAGCTGGCGCAGGCGCTCGATGGTGTTGTTGGCGCTTATGCCATGGGCGAGCGCCAATAACCGTGCACCATCGACGAACGGCGTCAGGCCCTGCACCTTGAGATCGAGTGTGGCAGCCTTGTCGTTGTCCTGGCGGGTCAGGACGAATTCGCGCAAGCGGCCCACTGGTGGCCGCTGGCGCAAGGCGTTCTCGGCCATCATGCGCTGGAACAGGCGGTTGTCGGCTACCTGCTCGAGGATGCCACGGCGCAGTTGTTCGCAGCCCTGCTCATCGCCCCAAACCACCCTCAGGTCGAAATAGATGCTCGAGGCCAGCAGGTTTTCCGGTGTCGCTTCGCGAACGAATGCCGCAAAACGCCGGGCCCACTCGGCACGCGACAGGCACAATTGCGGATTGCCGGCCATGATGTTGCCCTTGCACAGGGTAAAGCCGCATTGCGCCAGGTTGTGGTTGATCAGTTGGGCCAAGGGCAGCAGCACTTGGCGGATCTCGGCAGCATGGGCGGCGTCGCGGGCTTCGAACAGGATGCCGTTGTCCTGGTCGGTGTGCAGGGTCTGTTCACGCCGCCCTTCGCTGCCAAAGCACAGCCAGCTGAACGCGATACCCGGGTCGCCCTTCTCTGCAATGGCCAGTTCGATGACCCGGCAGACCATGTGGTCATTGAGCAGGGTGATGATCTGGGTGATCTGGCTGGAGGAGGCGCCGTGGGCCAGCATGCGCTCGACCAGTTGACCGATATCACCGCGCAGGGCAGTCAGGCTTTCGATGCGTGGGGCATGGCGAATGGTGCGGGCGAGGTGTACCAGGTCAACCCGTTGCAAGGAAAACAGATCGCGTTCGGACACCACGCCGCACAGGCGTTGTTCCTTGACCAGGCACACATGGGCGATATGCCGTTCGGTCATGGCGATGGCGGCATCAAAAGCGCTGGCATCGGGGCTCAGGGAAAAAGGTGCCTGGGTCATGTGTCGGTCGATGGCTTCGCTCAACTCGGCGCTGGCGTCGGCAACCACCTGACGCAGATCGCGCAGGGTAAAGATCCCCAGGGGGGCCTTTTGTGCGTCGACGATTACGATGCTGCCGACCTGCTGCTCGTGCATCTGTTTCACCGCCTCGCGCAGCGGCGTGTGAGGCGCGCAGGTGACCGGATGGCGCATCGCCAGTTCGCCCAGGCGTGTGTCGAGCGAATACTGGGCGCCCAGGCTTTCCACGGCGCGACGCTGCACTTGCAGGTTGACCTGGTCAAGCAGGCTGCTGACCCCGCGCAAGGCAAAGTCGCGGAACGGGCTGGAAAGGGCAAACAACTTGATGAATGCCGGCTTGTTCAATTGCAGGCAGAAGGTGTCTTCAGCCGCCAGGTGTTCGGTACGCGTGGCCCGTTCGCCGAGCAACGCCGCCAGGGGGAAGCATTCGCCGGTGGCGATCTCGAAGGTGGTTTCAGTCCCGCACCTGGCCGTACGCGGCCGCTCACCGACGACCCGCCCCTGCTTGACGATATAAAAGTATTCGATCGGGCCGTCGCTGGGCTTGATGATACTTTCGCCCTCGGCGAAAAAGCGCAGCTGGCATTGTTCGACCAGATACGCCAAATGGGCATTTTCCATTTGGTTGAATGGCGGGAAACGTTGCAGGAACTGCAAGGTACCCTGGATGTTCTGCAGCACTGCCGTTTTACCGGCCTGGGTAAAGGCGTCGGTTTTGCTCATGACCACGTTCGCATTGTTTTTATCGACCTTAATGGTCGACCCCCGGGCAGCGGGTGCCCATTGGACGTAAGTCTAAAAAAATACTTCTGCAAAAGCGGTGCATTGAGCATTATGGGGCAAGAGTTCCGACGAACCGCCGAGGTGCAGGTTGAAGCCAGTACGAATGCGGTCTGAACTCAAGGAAGAGGCAGTGGACAGGGGCGTTGATAATGAGAAGGTTATGTCCGATCACGATATATTGAGTGACGCTGAGCGTGAAGCGATCAATGCCGTCATGCAGGAGCCGGAACTCCCCCCCCTGAAAGCCTTGATCGTCGAAGACGACAAGGACTCACGTGAGCTATTGGCTGAAATTCTGGAACTCAAGGGCGTCAGATGCCTGAAGGCTCGAGGTGCGGCTGAGGCTTTTGAGTTGGTCAAACAGGACAAGTCCATCGGATTGGTGATTACCGACCTGCGCATGGGGCCGGTGGATGGCCTGGAGCTTATTCGTAATATTCGCGAATCGGAGCGCTCGGCGCTGCCGATTGTGATTATTTCCGGAGATGCCGTCGTTAAAGATGTGATTGAAGCCATGCACCTGAGTGTCGTCGACTTCCTGCTCAAGCCGATCGACCCCGAACAACTGGCCCAACTCGCCAGACGCGAATTGGGCATTAATCGCTGAAATCATCACTCGCTGCTTTGTTTGCTCACAAACTCTGCCAGCGTTTTCAGCTCATCGGGCTTCAGATCGGGAAAGGGGGGCATGGGTAGTGTGCCCCAGCGCCCCGTACTACCGCTGCTGATACTTTCCATCAGCGCGCCTTGAGCATTGTCGAGGGTGCGATAGCGGGCGGCGATGTCCTGAAACGCGGGGCCCACGATTTTTTTGTCGATGGCATGGCAACTCAGGCAACTGTTTCGGGTAAGCAATGCATCGGCATCCAGGAGGGCGTCAGGTTGCGGGGGCGTCTGTGACGAGCCGGGCTGCGCCGCATAGGCAACTGCGAGGTAGCGGCCGATTTGCGTTACTTCATCGTCGCTAAGGGATGCGCCAAAGGCTTTCTGCATTTTCCGGGTTACTGCGGTCCATTGTGCCTCGCTCATGCCGGGTGGTTGGTATTCGATATAGTCAGCCGAATGACAAGTTCCGCATTTTTGGGCGGCAAGGGCATACCCGGGCAGTTCGCTGCTTCTGAGCCGAACAGTTTCGACGGGGAGGGTGATCGCCAATGATTCAGCACAGGAAAACGAAGCGAATGCGCTCAAGGTAATGGCCCCGAGCACACGGGGTACGATTGAAGGTTTCATGAAATACCCCTATCCGACATTCAACGCGAGCGTTTCGATGGAATTGCGCGCATAACCGCTGGGGTTCCACAGGCTCTCGACTGGCTGTTGTTCACCGGCATTGCTTTTTGCGCGCACCTGCAGTGCAACCTTGCCTGCATGACGGGGGTGCCAGGTCGTTTGCCATTGGCGAAACGAATAGTTGCCCAGGTTCTCACCCAGTTGAGCCGGCAACCAGTGCTGGCCACCATCGTCGGATATTTCAACACTGGCGATGCCGCTGCCGCCGTCGAACGCGATGCCCTGCAGCGACAAGGGTTGGCCCATCCGGACTGTATCGCCGTTGTTCAGGCTGGTAACGAACGACCTGACTTTCAGGCGGGTGATGGGGCGCGTCTTGCCTGCGGCAGTGCCGGGGGGGATGCATTGGCAGTCGTTGTCTGGCACGCGGTAGCCAGGGTTCATGTAGAAGCCGTCGAACGCGTGGTCGATGACCTTGATTTCGCTCAGGTGTTTGATCCAGTACGTGCCAAAGTAGCCCGGCACCACGAGTTTGAGTGGGTAACCGTTGAGAAACGGCAGGTCTTCCCCGTTCATGCCCCAGGCAACGATCGCATCGCCGTTCATGGCCAGATCGATGTCGAGTGCTTTTATGTACCGAGGTGTAGCCGGTAGCACAGGTCGGTCGAGCCCTTCGAAGGTTACTTGCATGGCGCTTGGCATCAGGCCCGCGTATTCCAGAAGCGCCTTCAAGGGAATGCCGGTCCAGCGTGCGTTGCCCATGGACCCATTGCCCAGCTGGGCGCCGAACACCCGCGGCGATGCATACCCGCGGCTGTTGCCGGAGCATTGGTTGACTGCGACAACGTCAATGGGGGGCGCGAGTGCTTTCAAGTCTGCGAGGCTTAGCGATAGCGCGTTCTTTACCAGCCCTTTGATCTTCAGCCGGTGCGCCGCCGAATTGATCATGGTGGGAAAGTTGGCCAGGTGGTAACGGACGAAGAATGCATCGTTGGGTGTCAGTACCCCCTCGTTAAACACGGAAAACGGGGTTTCCAGGTGAGGAGGGCGCGCGGTGATGAGCATGAGCGGGCGCTTTTGTGGATAACTCACCAGCTCCCGGGCCCCGTTGGCAAAATCCTGCAGCTCGGTTTCAGCATGACTGCGCAAGGGGGACAGCGCCAAACCTACAGCGGCAAGGCCTGTACCCTGAAGAAACAGCCGACGATTGAATCGGGTGGGCTTATCCGGTGAACTCATGAGTCTTCTCCCTGGTTTGACTCTTGGCGTGTAGCGGACTGTCATGGTTTCGAAAACCATTGGTGCGCGCTGTCGGTCAGGGGGAAGAGGTTTTGCGTGACGGATCGGAAACTTCTGTAGGGGAATTCTCCTATCCAGTGTTCATGAGCACATAAAAAAGCCCCGCCGAACTAGCCGGCGGGGCTTTGGGTTGACGCAGCGTTGCCTGGCGTCGGCGTTTTACAGACCGTTTTTGGCCTTGAACTCACGACGACGACGGTGCAGCACCGGCTCGGTGTAGCCGTTTGGTTGCTTGGTGCCTTCAACCACCAGTTCGACGGCCGCCTGGAAGGCGATGTTGCTGTCGAAGTCCGGTGCCAGCGGGCGGTACAGCGGGTCGTTGGCGTTTTGCCGGTCGACTACCGGTGCCATGCGCTTGAGGCTCTGAAGTACCTGCTCTTCGCTGACAATGCCGTGGCGCAGCCAGTTGGCCAGCAGCTGGCTGGAAATCCGCAGGGTAGCGCGGTCTTCCATCAAGCCGACATCGTTGATGTCCGGTACTTTCGAGCAACCGACGCCCTGGTCGATCCAGCGCACCACATAGCCGAGGATGCCCTGAGCGTTGTTATCGAGTTCATTCTGGATCTCCTCGGCCGACCAGTTGGTGTTGACGGCTAATGGGATGGTCAGGATGTCGTCGACCGACGCAGGCTCGCGCTTGGCCAGTTCGGCCTGGCGGGCGAACACGTCGACCTTGTGGTAGTGCAGGGCGTGCAGGGCCGCGGCCGTCGGCGACGGTACCCAGGCGGTGTTGGCACCGGCCAGTGGGTGAGCGATTTTCTGCTCGAGCATGTCGGCCATCAGGTCAGGCATGGCCCACATGCCTTTGCCGATCTGGGCGCGGCCTTGCAGGCCGGTGGCCAGGCCGATGTCCACGTTAGAGTTCTCGTAGGCACCAATCCACTTCTCGGCTTTCATGGCGCCTTTGCGCACAACAGCGCCGGCTTCCATGGAGGTGTGGATCTCGTCACCGGTGCGGTCGAGGAAACCGGTGTTGATGAACACGACACGCTCGGCGGCGGCCTGGATGCAGGCCTTGAGGTTGACCGTGGTACGGCGCTCCTCATCCATGATGCCGACTTTCAGGGTATTGCGCGGCAGGCCCAGCATGTCTTCGATACGGCCGAACAACTCGTTAGTGAACGCCGCCTCTTCGGGGCCGTGCATTTTCGGCTTGACGATGTACACCGACCCGGTGCGGCTATTCTTGCGGCTGTTATTGCCATTGAGGTTGTGGATCGCCGCCAGGTTGGTGACCAGGCCGTCGAGGATGCCTTCAGGTACTTCGTTGCCATCCTTGTCCAGGATTGCGTCGATGGTCATCAGGTGGCCGACGTTGCGCACGAACAACAACGAACGGCCGTGCAAGCTTGCCGAACCACCGTCAGGCGTCGTGTATTCACGGTCCGGGTTCATGGTGCGGGTGAATGTGCGGTCGCCCTTCTGGACGCTTTCAGACAGGTCGCCCTTCATCAGGCCGAGCCAGTTGCGATAGACCACCACCTTGTCATCGGCATCGACAGCTGCCACGGAGTCTTCGCAATCCATGATGGTGGTCAGGGCGGCTTCCATCAGCACATCCTTGACGCCGGCCGCGTCTGTCTGGCCGACCGGGGTGCTGGCATCGATCTGGATTTCGAAGTGCAGGCCATTGTGCTTGAGCAGGATGGCAGTTGGTGCCGCAGCCTCGCCCTGGTAGCCGATCAGTTGTGCATCGTCGCGCAGCCCACTGTTGCTGCCACCCTTGAGGGCGACGACCAGCTGGCCGTCCTGAATGTTGTAGCGGGTGGCATCGACATGGGAGCCCGCGGCCAATGGTGCGGATTCATCGAGGAAGGCGCGGGCAAAGGCAATTACCTTGTCGCCGCGGACCTTGTTGTAGCCTTGGCCTTTTTCCGCGCCGCCTGCTTCGCTGATGGCGTCAGTGCCGTACAGGGCGTCGTACAGCGAACCCCAGCGTGCATTGGAGGCGTTGAGGGCAAAACGGGCGTTCATGACCGGCACCACCAACTGTGGACCCGCCATGCGAGCGATTTCGTCGTCGACGTTTTGCGTCGTTACCTGGAAATTCGCCGCTTCTGGCAGCAGATAACCGATTTCTTGCAAGAAGGCCTTATAAGCCGTTGCGTCATGGGCCTGGCCTTTACGCGCCTGGTGCCAGGCGTCGATGCGCGCCTGCAGGTCATCACGTTTGGCCAACAGGGCTTTATTCTTCGGAGCGAGGTCGTTGATGATCTTTTCCGCGCCCGCCCAGAACTGCTCGGCGGTCACGCCGGTTCCAGGGATGGCTTCGTTATTCACGAAGTCGTACAGGACTTTGGCGACCTGAAGGCCACCGACTTGAACGTGTTCAGTCATTGCTTGCCTCACTCTGCTCAGCTATTCAGCTCTTCTATTTAAAGCCTGTAGCGCTTCTCTAAACACGTTACCAGAACATGCCCTCGCGGGCGGCTGGGCTCGCCTGCCAGCGCTTGCTGGCGGGGCTTTGCGTGTTTTCACAGGCGCCTTGGCAGACATCGATGCAACATTATGTAGTCCGCGCTGCGGCATACTACATGATGATTTGCGGTTGTGAAAATCAGACTAAATACGTCGCTCCGCGACCGGCATGAGCTCTACGGTCACGCTGGGGAGGCTTATGTTCTCAAAAAAAAGGTAGATTGTTCCAGATAAATCTTAAAACAGTACACGATTTATCTTTCGGGGCCGCTGCGGCAGGTTGCCGCGCCTTGCCTATACTTTCCCGAACCCCGGCGTATTTGAAGCTGGCAACCAGCAGAGGGCTGCAGTGTGGATGATTTGGTATTGACGGTTTTCGCTCCGGACAAAGCCGGGCGGGTCGAATTGATTGCACAGTGCATTGCCGAGCATAACGGTAACTGGATGGAGAGCCGCATGTCGCGCATGGCCGGCCAGTTCGCCGGGATTGTGCGGGTTGCGGTACCGGCCGAGTCCTATGATGGGCTGGTAGCAGGGCTGGAGAAACTCAAGGCACAGGGCATACGCGTGGTGATCTCCGATATCGGCATGGAGTCGTCCTGCACCTGGAAACCGATCGCCATGGAATTGGTCGGCAATGATCGCCCTGGCATCGTGCGCGACATCACCCGATTGCTGAGCGAGCAGGGGGTGAACCTGGAGCGCCTGACCACCGACGTACGCCCTGCACCCATGAGCAGCGAGCCGTTGTTTCACGCCGACGCGATTCTTGCGGTGCCCTTGACCCTGCCGCTTGAACAGCTGCAGACGCGCCTGGAAGAGCTGGCCGACGACTTGATGGTGGAGTTGGTGCTGCGCACTGACCCCCAGTAACGAGTTATCCCTTATTAACTTGGATGCGCCTGTGGATAACCTGGGGAGACCGGGCGTTGACGCAGGCGGGCCGTGGCCTGTTGAATATTGTTCAAAAAACGAACACTTTCCGGCGCTTGTGCACAAAGCGTGGGGATCAAGCTGTGGATAACCTTGGGAGAGGACTCTGCAGCCCGCGTCTGTCGAGGGCTGTAGAGCTTTGTACGTTTTTCGTTCAGCTGCGCCGACGTAAATTCACCCACGCATCGACGCTGTAAAGCGCCAGGCCTGCCCAGATGAACATGAAGGCCACCAGTGTGCTGGACGACAAGTGTTCATCAAACAGCAGCACGGCTTGCAGCAGCACCAGCGTCGGGGCCAAGTACTGCAAAAAACCCAAGGTTGTATACGGAAGATGGCGCGCAGCGGCGTTGAAGCAGACCAGCGGCACCAGGGTAATGGGGCCTGCCGCGATCAGCCATAACGCATGAGGTTCGGTATAAAAGCTGGGTTGGGCACTGCTCGCCATAGGATTCAACAGCAACCAGCCCATCGCCAGGGGTACCAACAACCAGGTCTCCACCACCAGCCCAGGCAAGGCCGCAACGGGTGCCTGTTTGCGGATCAGGCCATAGAAGCCGAAGGTCAAGGCCAACACCAGCGAAACCCAGGGCAGGCTGCCAACTTGCCAGACCTGTTGCGCCACGCCGATCGCAGCCAGCGCGACGGCAAGCCATTGCATGCGCCGCAAGCGTTCGCCCAGCAGCAACATGCCCAGCAGGACATTGACCAGTGGATTGATGTAGTAACCCAGGCTGGCCTCAAGCATGCGGCCATTGTTCACTGCCCATACATACACCAGCCAATTGCTGGCAATCAGGCTGCCGCTGAGGGTCAGAATGGCCAGGCGACGAGGGTTGTCGCGCAGTTCACGCCACCAGCCAGGATGCTTCCAGACCAATAGCAGCAGCGAGCCGAACAGCGCCGACCACAGCACGCGATGGACGATGATTTCCACTGCCGGTACTGCGGCGATGGCTTTGAAGTAAATCGGGAACAGGCCCCAGATGATGTAGGCGGTAAGGCCCAGGATGTACCCGCGACGCGGGTTGGCGGCTTGCATGCGAAGTCCTTGCTTAGGCAGCTAACTAAAAACACAGCGTATTGTGAGGGGGCCCACAGGTTCAGAACAGGCACAGTCGCCGCAGTCCGGATCAGAACAGTTTCAACGGTTCTTCATTGAGTGCTGCCATCTGTTCGCGCAAGGCCAGTACCTGGTCGCCCCAATAGCGCTCGGTACCGAACCAGCTGAAGCTGCGTGGAAAAGCCGGGTCATCCCAGCGCCGTGCCAACCAGGCGCTGTAGTGCATCAGGCGCAATGCCCGCAGCGGCTCGATCAGCGCCAGTTCGCGGGGGTTGAAATCATGGAACTCGCTGTAGCCATCCATCAGTTCGGAGAGTTGACTGAGGCACTCCTGGCGATCGCCTGCGAGCATCATCCACAAGTCCTGTACAGCAGGGCCCATGCGGCAATCGTCGAGGTCGACGATATGGAACATCTCGTCGCGGCACATCATGTTGCCGGGATGGCAATCCCCATGCATGCGGATGTTCTGGTGGGGAGTGGCCGCGTAAATATCTTCGACCCGCTTGAGCAGGTCGCGGGCTACTGACTCATAGGCGGGCAGCAGGCTGCGCGGCACGAAGTCGCCCTCGAGCAGGGTAGTCAGCGAGTCGTGGCCGAAGTTCTGCACGGCCAGCGCTTCGCGGTGTTCGAAGGGGCGGGTGGCACCAACGGCATGCAGGCGGCCAAGCAATTGGCCGAGACGATAGAGCTGATCCAGGTTGCCCGGTTCGGGAGCGCGGCCGCCACGGCGTGGGAATAGGGTAAAACGAAAGCCCTGGTGTTCGAACAGGGTGGCGCCGTTGTGCACCAGGGGAGCGACCACTGGTACTTCGCAATCGGCCAGTTCGGCGGTGAACTGATGCTCTTCGAGGATCGCGTCATTGCTCCAGCGCCCCGGGCGATAAAACTTGGCGATCAGGGGCTCGGCGTCTTCGATGCCGACCTGATAGACGCGGTTCTCGTAGCTGTTGAGGGCCATCACGCGGGCATCGCTGAGAAAACCGATGCTTTCGACGGCGTCGAGGACCAGGTCGGGGGTCAGTGTTTCAAAAGGGTGGGACATGCTCACTCCTGCGCGCGGCAGGCTGCCGCGTCCGGCCACCCATGGTAGCGCAGATGCCGCCCTTGTAGGAGCTGGCTTGCCAGCGATTGAGGCTGCGTGGAGTGCCAGGCCGGGCGCCTCGCGGGCAAGCCCGCTCCTACAAGAGAACATCTTGTCCCGAGGCTTGATCAGCTACCCACCATCCCGCCATCTTCCCGTCTGATCGCAATCACCGACGAGCGCGGCTTGCCGCCAGGCAGATGTTCGGGGAACGTCGAGCCGCCGCTTTCGCCCGGGTGCTGAATGCCCACGAACAGGGTGCGATGGTCCGGCGCAAAGCTGATACCGGTGACCTCACAGCCCACCGGACCGACCATGAAACGGCGAATCTCGCCGCTGGCCGGGTCTGCGCAGAGCATCTGGTTGTTGCCCATGCCGGCATACTCGCCACTGTTGCTGAAGTCGCCATCGGTCTGTATCCACAGGCGACCGTCACGGTCGAAGCCCAGGCCGTCGGGGCTGTTGAACATGTTCTGGGTGGTGATGTTGGCCGAGCCAGCTTGTGGCGTGCCGGGATGCACGCCGGGGTTGCCGGCGATCAGGAACAGGTCCCAGGCAAAGGTCATGGCGGCGTGGTCATCGCCCGTCTCACGCCAGCGCAGGATCTGCCCATAGAGGTTTTTCTCGCGGGGGTTGGGCCCGCCCACAGGCTGCCCGTCTTCACCGCGCTTTACGTTGTTGGTCAGGGTGCAATAGACCTGGCCATCCTTGGGGCTGACCACGATCCATTCCGGCCGGTCCATGCGCGTGGCGTTCACGGCACTGGCGGCCAGGCGCGCATTGATCAATACCTGGGCCTGGCTGGCAAAGCCGTTGCCGGCATCGAGCCCGGCCTTGCCGTGGGTCAGCTCCAGCCACTGGCCCTGGCCCTTGGGTTGGTTGGGCTTGCCATCGCCGCCGTCGAACCGCGCCACGTACAGGGTGCCGTGGTCGAGTAGGTCGCGGTTGGCCTTGGGGTTGGTGTGGTCGATACGATCGCGGCTGATGAACTTGTAGATGAATTCACCGCGCTCGTCGTCGCCCATGTACACCACGGCGCGACCGTCGCGGGTCTCGGCCAGGGCGGCGTTTTCATGCTTGAAACGGCCCAGGGCGGTGCGTTTGACCGGCATCGATTGCGGGTCGAACGGGTCGATTTCCACCACCCAGCCGTGGCGGTTGAGTTCGTTGGGTGTGCGCGCCAGGTCGAAGCGCGAGTCATGCACATGCCAGCCGATCTCCTTGCTGGCGACGGTTGCGCCATAGCGCTTTTGCGCCGCATTGAAGGCAATGGCCGGATCGCTGCTGCCAAAGCAGTCGGTGATATTTTCTTCGCACGTCAGGTAGGTGCCCCAAGGCGTCTTGCCGTTGGCGCAATTCTGGAACGTCCCCAGCACCAGCGCGCCGCTGTTGTCGGCAGCGGTTTTCAGCATGGCATCGCCCGCCGCCGGTCCGCTCACGCGGATCGGGGTATTGCCGTGCACCCTGCGGTTGTAGGGCGAGCCCTGGACGAAGCGCCATTGGCCGTCGCTGCGCTGTACCTCGATGACCGAGACACCTTCGGCAGCCTGTGCCTTGTGCACCTCCGCGGCCGAGGTCGGCTGGCCGGCGTGGGGGAACAGGTAGCGATAGTTGGTGTATTCGTTGTTGATGGCCATCAAGGCGCGGTTGTCGTCACCGGGAAAAGGAAACAGGCTCATGCCATCGTTGTTGTCGCCGAATTGCTGCTCTTGCGCCTGGGCGCTGCCATTGCCGCTGGCGTCGAACGCCGGTCCATTCTGATGCAAGGGTTGCCCCCAACTGATCAGCACCGAGGAGGTATAGCCTGGCGGCAGGCTGATGGCATCACCGGTACTTGTGGCGATGCCCTGGAAACCCAGCAACGGGCTGGAGGTTTCACTGATGCTGGCAGCCAGCACACTGCGGCTGAGCAGGCTGCCGCCCATGAACAAGGCGGCGCCACAAAGCGCGCCGGCACCGATAAAGCCACGACGGCTGAGGCCGACCAGGTGCTCGAGGTCGGTGGGTTGATTGTCTTCCAGTAGGCTCATGCCAGGCTCCCTGCGGTTTTGGCAGTCACCATAGTCAGTGGTTGTGACGGTTTTGTGGCAAGACATGAGTTGTATCGAAAGGCCTCATCGCGGTCGAGCCCTCTCCTAAGAAGGCTACGCAAATCCCGAGGAGCGGGTGATGCGGCATTCCGCTTGCCCGCGATTGGCCCTGAGCCTTTTACACAGCAATCCCAAGCAACACACAAGACGGCGCAAACTGCACCTTCACTTGATCTCCCACCTGCAACCTCTGCGAACTCACCGCACACAACGTCTGCCCATTGGCCAGGCCAATGCGGACCTCATTTGGCCCCTCGTCATCTTCGATGATCTCTTCTATTCGGCCACTGATGCAGTTGTTTCCCGGGCTGGCAATCTCATTTGCCGACAACACCTGCAGCCAGCCGGCCTTGATCAGCGCGACCACTTGCGTGCCGGTTTCCAGCTCCAGGCGCAGGGTGCTTTCATGGGTAATCTGCGCCTCGATCGTGAGCCCCTGGGCCAGTTCCAGGCTGATCTGGTCGTTGCGGCCATGGGCGGTAATCGTGCGGATGCGCCCCTGCAACTGGTTGCGCGCACTGGTGCGCAGCATCAGGCGGCCGAGCAGGTCCAGGTCACTGGCGTCTTCTGCAGCTTCGAGTATCTGGGCTTGCAGCGCTTGCAGACGCTGGTACAGACGCAGCACCCGCTCGCCTTCGGCCGACAACCTGGCACCACCACCGCCGCGGCCGCCAACGCTGCGCTCGACCAGCGGTTTGCTCGCCAGATTGTTCAGCTCATCGATGGCATCCCAGGCGGCCTTGTAGCTCATGCCTGCACTCTTGGCCGCGCGAGTGATCGAGCCTTGTTCGGCGATGTGCTGCAGCAGGGCAATACGTTGCGGGCGACGGACGATATGTTGGGTCAATAGGGCAGGCAGTGACATGGCGGACACGATCCAGAAATAACTGCTGGGAAAGTGCCCGCCGGCCCAGGTCAAGTCAAGCGCTACCGGGTTTCGGGGTCCGGGCCAGGCAGTACACATCCACCCGCGCCGCGCCGGCATCGATCAACAGGCGGGCGAGGGTATTGGCCGTGGCGCCGGTGGTCAGCACGTCATCGACCAGCGCCAGGTGCATGCCCTTGACCTCTGCACCCCCTGCCAGGGCGAAGGCGTTGGCCAGGTTTCGCTTGCGTGCCCGGGCGTCCAGGTCTTGCTGCGCCTGGGTCTCGCGCTTGCGCAATAGCAGGCGCTCGTTGCGTGTAATGCCCAGGCTGGCGCTCAACCAGTCCGCCAGCATGGCCGCTTGGTTGAAGCCGCGCTGACGCAGGCGTTTGCGCGCCATGGGCACCGGAAGTAGTAGCTGCGGTCGGGGCATGCCTTCGTCGAAACAGTGTTCGAGCCAGTGGCCGAGCAACTCGGCCATGAGCCGGCCCAGGGGCCAGTGACTGCTGTGCTTGAAGCGGGTGATTAAGGTGTCGACAGGAAAACCGTAATGCCAGGGCGCCTCGACCCGCTGAAAGGCCGGCGGGTGCCTGCTGCACTGGGCGCAGATCAGACCGGCCATTGGCAAGGGCAGGGCGCACACCTGGCAGCGTTCATGCAGCCAGGGTAGTTCTGCCTCGCAGGGCACGCAGAGTGGGTAGGGGTTATCGGTGGGTTCATCGCACAGCAAACAGGATTGGTTAATATTTGTACAGATGTAAACCGTCCTGCTGGGTGGTGGTTGACAGTGCATGGGCTCTTCCTTAACTATGCCGCATATCCGTGTTGCGCCTGTGGGCTTTCCCTGCCCCTGGCGCCAGTCCAAGCATAAGTAAGGAATCGCCCATGAGCGCCAGCACAACTGCAAATCTGCGTCACGACTGGACCCTCGCCGAGGTCAAAGCCCTGTTCGTCCAGCCCTTCAACGATTTGCTGTTCCAGGCGCAGACCGTGCACCGCGCGCATTTCGACGCCAACCGCGTGCAAGTTTCGACCCTGCTGTCGATCAAGACCGGCGCCTGCCCGGAAGATTGCAAATATTGTCCGCAGTCGGGTCACTACAACACCGGCCTGGAAAAAGAGAAGCTGATGGAGGTGCAGAAGGTCCTCGAAGAGGCCGCTCGCGCCAAGGCTATTGGCTCCACCCGTTTCTGCATGGGCGCTGCCTGGAAACACCCCTCGGCCAAGGACATGCCGTACGTGCTGGAGATGGTCAAGGGCGTCAAGGCCATGGGCCTGGAAACCTGCATGACCCTCGGCCGCCTGAACGAAGAACAGACCGTGGCGCTGGCCCAGGCCGGGCTGGATTACTACAACCACAACCTCGACACTTCGCCGGAGTTCTACGGCAGTATCATCACCACCCGCACTTACAGCGAGCGCCTGCAAACCCTGTCCTACGTGCGCGATGCCGGGATGAAAATCTGCTCGGGCGGCATCCTTGGCATGGGCGAATCGCTGGATGACCGTGCAGGCCTGCTGATCCAGTTGGCCAACCTGCCGGAGCACCCTGAGTCGGTACCGATCAACATGCTGGTAAAAGTCGCCGGCACACCGCTGGAAAATGCCGATGATGTCGACCCGTTCGATTTTATCCGCATGCTCGCCGTGGCTCGTATTCTCATGCCCCAATCCCACGTGCGGCTTTCGGCCGGTCGCGAGGCGATGAACGAGCAGATGCAAGCCCTGGCGTTCTTTGCCGGCGCCAACTCGATTTTCTACGGGGAAAAACTGCTCACCACCGCTAACCCGCAGGCCGACAAGGACATGCAACTGTTCTCGCGCCTGGGCATCCTCCCGGAAGCGCGCGAAGAGCACGCCGATGAAGTGCACCAGGCGGCAATCGAACAGGCGCTGGTGGAGCAAAAGAGCAGCGAGATGTTCTACAACGCCGCTTCTGCTTGAGGCGCGTATGGCTTTCGATCTCCGTGCGCGGCTGGAGCAACGCCGCGCCGCCGCGCTGTACCGCCAACGGCCATTGCTTGAAAGCCCCCAGGGGCCGGAAGTGGTGGTCGACGGCCAAGCCTTGCTGGCGTTCTGCAACAACGATTACCTGGGCCTGGCCAACCATCCCGAGGTCATTCAAGCCTGGCGCGCTGGCGCCGAGCGTTGGGGCGTGGGTGGCGGGGCGTCGCATCTGGTCATTGGCCATAGCGGCCCGCACCATGACCTGGAAGAAGCCTTGGCCGAACTCACCGGTCGCCCACGGGCACTGCTGTTTTCCACCGGGTACATGGCCAACCTGGGCGCGGTGACGGCATTGGTCGGGCAGGGCGACACCGTGCTCGAAGACCGCCTTAACCATGCGTCTTTGCTCGATGCCGGCCTGCTCAGTGGCGCGCGCTTTAACCGTTATCTACACAACGATGCGCAAAGCCTGGCCAGTCGCCTGGAAAAAGCTACGGGTAATACCCTGGTGGTCACCGACGGGGTGTTCAGCATGGATGGTGACCTGGCGGACGTGCCAGCCCTGGCCCGCGTGGCCCGCGCCAAGGGCGCATGGCTGATGGTCGACGATGCCCACGGTTTTGGACCGTTGGGCGCCAATGGCGGCGGGATCGTCGAGCACTTCGGTCTGAGCCAGGATGATGTGCCGGTCCTGGTCGGCACCTTGGGCAAGGCCTTCGGCACTGCGGGTGCCTTTGTCGCGGGCAGCGACGACTTGATCGAAAGCATGATCCAGTTTGCCCGCCCATACATCTACACCACCAGCCAGCCACCGGCACTGGCCTGTGCAACGCTCAAGAGTCTGCAACTGTTGCGCAGCGAGCATTGGCGGCGCGAGCATTTGGCGAACCTGATCCGCCAGTTCCGCACAGGTGCCGAGCAGATTGGCCTGCAATTGATGGAGAGCTTCACGCCCATCCAGCCGATCCTCATTGGCGACAGCGAGCGCGCCCTGCGCCTGTCGCAACTGCTGCGCGAACGCGGGCTGTTGGTGACTGCCATTCGCCCGCCCACGGTGCCGGCAGGCAGCGCCCGTTTGCGCGTGACCCTATCCGCCGCCCACAGCGAAGCGCAGGTGCGGCTATTGTTGAACGCACTGGCCGACTGCTATCCGCTGCTGGAGCCGCTCGATGCGTAATCAACTGGTTTTGCTGCCGGGCTGGGGCCTGGGTGTCTCGCCGCTGGAGCCGCTGGCTATTGCCCTGCGAGCGCTCGATGAGCATTTGCAGGTCGAGATCGAGCCGCTGCCGGAAATGGACTCGGACAACCTCGACGACTGGCTCGATGAGCTCGATGCGATCGTGCCGGACAACGCCTGGCTCGGCGGCTGGTCGCTGGGCGGCATGCTCGCCAGTGAACTGGCCGCCCGCCGTGGCGATCGCTGTTGCGGCTTGCTGACACTGGCCAGCAACCCCAGCTTTGTCGCGCGTAGCGATTGGCCGCATGCCATGGCCAGCGAAACGTTCGAGGCCTTTTTGCAAGGGTGCCGAAACGAGCCCCATACCATCCTCAAGCGCTTTGCCTTGCTCTGTGCGCAAGGTGCCGGGGATGCCCGCGCGCTGGCGCGTCTGCTCAGCAGCGCGGCACCGCATGTGCCTGCAGCCAGCCTTGAGCACGGGCTGCAGCTATTGGCGCGGATCGATACACGCAGGGCGCTGCAAGCCTTTGTTGGCCCACAGCTGCACCTGTTTGCCGGCGCCGATGGCTTGGTTCCGGGCGAGGTGGCGGGTGATTTACTGGCCCTGCTGCCGGATATCGAAGTCGGCCTGGTCGAACAGGCTTCCCACGCACTGCTTCTGGAGGCGCCCCATGAACTGGCTGCGGCTATCCAGGCATTTTTGCATGAGTCCGGTGATGACTGATCTCACTCAGCCGGCCTTGCCCGGCAGCTTGCCCGACAAACGCCAGGTGGCGGCGTCTTTTTCCCGTGCGGCGACCAGCTACGACAGCGTCGCCGAACTTCAGCGGGCAGTGGGCAGCGAGCTGCTCGGGCGCTTGCCCGAAGGCCTGCAGCCACAACGCTGGCTCGATCTGGGCAGCGGCACCGGCTACTTCAGTCGTATGTTGGCCGAGACCTATCCGCAAAGCGAAGGCATTGCCCTGGATATCGCCGAAGGTATGTTGCGCCATGCCCGCCCCCAGGGTGGTGCTGGGCATTACATCGTTGGCGATGCCGAGCGCCTGCCTTTGCAGGCGCAAAGTTGCCAGTTGCTGTTCTCGAGCCTGGCGGTGCAGTGGTGTGCCGATTTTGCCGCGGTGCTGCGTGAGGGGCATCGCGTCCTCCAGCCCGGCGGCGTCATGGCCTTTGCCAGCCTGTGTGTCGGTACCCTGCATGAGTTGCGCGAAAGCTGGCGAGCCGTTGATGGCATGGTCCACGTCAACCGCTTCCGGCACCTGGAAGACTATCAGCGCTTGTGCGCAAACAGCGGGTTACACGTGTTGAGCCTCGAAGCACGGCCACATGTGCTGTACTACCCGGATGTACGTGGATTGACTCACGAGCTCAAGGCGCTCGGTGCACACAACCTCAACCCGGGAAGACCGGGTGGGTTGACCGGCAGAGCGCGTATCATGGGTTTGCGGCAAGCCTATGAAGGTTTCCGGCAGCCCCAGGGTTTGCCCGCGACCTACCAAGTGGTCTATGCCGTACTGCACAAGCCGATAGCATAAGGGGACCGAAATGAGCGCTGCCTACTTTATCGCAGGCACTGATACGGATGTCGGCAAGACGACCATTGCCGCCGGTCTGCTGCATGCCGCCAAGCTGAACGGCCTGGTCACACTCGGTGCCAAGCCGGTGGCCTCCGGCTGCGAAGTCACAGCCAAGGGCCTGCGCAATGCCGACGCCTTGGCACTGATGGACGAAAGCTCGATAAAGCTGACGTATGAAGAGGTCAACCCATTCGCCTTCGAGCCGGCGATAGCTCCGCACCTGGCAGCGCGGGAGGCCGGTGTGATATTGAGTGTGCAGGAACTGCTCAAGCCCATGCGTGCCATCCTCGACAAGCAAGCGGACTTCACCCTGATCGAGGGTGCCGGTGGCTGGCGCGTGCCCTTGTCCGACCAGGCCAACCTGTCTGACTTGGCCATGGCCCTGCAATTGCCGGTCATTCTGGTGGTGGGCGTGCGCCTTGGCTGTATCAACCATGCCTTGCTGACCGCTGAGGCCATCGCCCAGGACGGCCTGCAACTGGCCGGCTGGGTCGCCAACATCATCGACGCCAAGACTTCTCGCCTGGAAGAAAACCTCGCCACCCTGGCCGAGCGCCTGCCGGCTCCCTGTCTGGGCCGTGTGCCCAAACTCAAGCAGGTCTCTCCCGAGATCGTAGCTTCACACCTGGAACTGGACCTGCTGGAACTGGACCTGGTCGGCTGACATCGCCTGCATTGATTGACCTTCACTGGGCGCCGCCGCTGGCGCTCATCGTGCCCCGCCTTGAACTAATCTTCCTATATTCAGCAAATCGTTGAACCGTGGTTGTGCGCCCGCGGCAACGGGCTTTGCGGCTATCTTCAACACAACGCGCACGAGCGACGCTTGACAAGGTTTCGGCGTAAACGTATGTTTCAAACAACTGTTTGATCAGCCGGCAAATGCTGGCCGATCTGTTTCGGTCACTCCATCCAGGATTCATCAGCAGAGGTTTATCGCTATGCCTGAATACAAGGCCCCCTTGCGTGATATGCGTTTCGTACGTGACGAGCTGCTCGGCTACGAAGCGCACTATCAGAGCCTGCCGGCTTGCCAGGACGCTACCCCGGATATGGTTAACGCCATTCTTGAGGAAGGCGCCAAGTTTTGTGAACAGGTGTTGGCTCCGCTGAACCGCGTCGGTGACCTCGAAGGCTGCACCTGGAGCGAATCGGGTGTGAAAACCCCAACCGGTTTCAAGGAAGCCTATAACCAGTTCGTCGAAGGCGGCTGGCCAAGCCTGGCCCACGACGTCGATCACGGTGGCCAGGGCCTGCCGGAATCCCTGGGCCTGGCGATCAGCGAAATGGTCGGTGAGTCGAACTGGTCCTGGGGCATGTACCCCGGCCTGTCCCACGGCGCCATGAACACCATCTCCGAGCACGGCACACCCGAGCAGCAAGAGACCTACCTGACCAAGCTGGTATCCGGTGAGTGGACCGGCACCATGTGCCTGACCGAACCGCACTGCGGCACCGACCTGGGCATGCTGCGCACCAAGGCCGAACCTCAGGCCGATGGCAGCTACAAAGTGAGCGGTACCAAGATCTTCATCTCGGCCGGCGAACACGACATGTCCGGCAACATCGTGCACATCGTGCTGGCGCGTCTGCCCGATGCGCCGGCTGGCACCAAAGGCATTTCGTTGTTTATCGTGCCGAAGTTCTTGCCCAACGCCGATGGCACTGCCGGCGAGCGCAATGGCGTGAGCTGTGGCTCCATCGAACACAAGATGGGTATCCACGGTAATGCCACGTGCGTGATGAACTTCGACGCCGCCACTGGTTTCCTGATCGGCCCGGCGAACAAGGGCCTGAACTGCATGTTCACCTTCATGAACACCGCCCGCCTGGGGACTGCTCTGCAAGGTCTGGCCCACGCCGAAGTGGCCTTCCAGGGTGGCCTGAAATACGCCCGCGATCGCCTGCAAATGCGTTCCCTGACCGGCCCGAAAGCACCGGACAAGGCTGCCGACCCGATCATCGTGCACCCTGACGTGCGTCGTATGCTGCTGACCATGAAGGCATTCGCCGAAGGCAACCGCGCCATGGTCTACTTCACCGCCAAGCAGGTCGATATCGTCAAGTACGGCGTGGATGAAGAAGAGAAGAAGAAGGCCGATGCCCTGCTGGCTTTCCTGACTCCGATCGCCAAGGCCTTCATGACCGAAGTCGGCTTCGAAGCTGCCAACCACGGTGTGCAGATTTACGGTGGCCACGGTTTCATCGCCGAGTGGGGCATGGAGCAGAACGTTCGCGACAGCCGTATTTCCATGCTGTACGAAGGCACCACCGGTATCCAGGCGCTGGACCTGCTCGGCCGTAAAGTGCTGATGACCCAGGGCGAAGCACTCAAGGGCTTCACCAGGATCGTGCACAAGTTCTGCCAGAGCAACGAAGGCAACGACGCGGTCAAGGAGTTCGTCGAGCCACTGGCGGCGCTGAACAAGGAGTGGGGCGAACTGACCATGAAGGTCGGTATGGCTGCCATGAAAGACCGCGAAGAAGTCGGTGCTGCATCCGTGGACTACCTGATGTACTCCGGTTACGCATGCCTGGCGTACTTCTGGGCCGACATGGCGCGCCTTGCTGCGGAAAAACTGGCTGCCGGCACCAGCGAAGAAGCGTTCTACACCGCCAAGCTGCAGACCGCGCGTTTCTACTTCCAGCGCATCCTGCCACGTACCCGTACCCACGTTGTAACCATGCTGTCGGGTGCCAATAACCTGATGGACATGAAAGAAGAGCACTTCGACCTGGCTTACTGAGCCACGGGTTGAAACGCCAGCCGCTTGCCCTTACGGGCAGGCGGTTTTTTTGCCTGCGCATCGCAGGCCTGCGATCAACTTGTGGACGTTACTTCATAAATAAACGCTAAGTAACCGCAACCTGCTGCCGATAAGATGAAGGCACAATGCCATCTTCTGGTTTTGAGGCCTTAACCTTGTTGCGCTTATCTGCCGTGCGTTTGAGCCATTTCTTGCCGTCGCTACTGCTTTTGATTGCGGGGCTGGCAGCTGCCTACGTGAAAGACCTGAATGTCTTTTTCACGTCGTTGTTCAATGTCTTGCCGACCTTGGTGCTGTTGCTCGGTGGCGCCTACTGCGCGGTGTATCGGCGTCAGCGCGAACTGTTTCTGATGGTCACCGTCTACATCGCCTATTTCCTGCTCGACACCCAGACCGACTATTACCGCGACAACGGCAAGGTGCGTGACGATGCCGCGGTGGTCTTTCACTTATGTTGCCTGCTGCTGCCGTTGATGTTCTACCTGTTCGCGGTCTGGCAGGAGCGCACCCACCTGTTCCAGGACATGCTGGCGCGCTTTGCCGTGCTGCTGGCCGTGGGCAGCGTGGCCCTGGGCCTGGAACAGAGTTTCCCCGAACCCTTGCTCGGCTGGCTGGCGGCTATCCGCTGGCCTGCCTTGCACGGACAATGGATGAGCCTGATCCAATTGGCCTACCCGGTGTTTGCAGCCTCCTACGTGCTGTTGGGGGTGCAATACCTGCGCAACCCGCGGCCGTTGCATGCCGCACAAGTGGTGGGGGTGATCGGGATTTTCTGGATGTTGCCCAAGACATTCATCTTGCCGTTCACCCTTAATATCATGTGCAGTCAGGTCATGTTGATGATTGCCGCGGCGGTCTCCCACGAGGCCTACCAAATGGCCTTTCGCGACGAGTTGACGGGCCTGCCGGGGCGCCGCGCGCTCAATGAGCGCATGCAGCGCCTGGGGCGCAACTATGTGCTGGCGATGACCGACGTCGATCACTTCAAGAAATTCAACGATACCCACGGCCACGATGTCGGCGACCAGGTGCTGCGCCTGGTTGCCAGTAAACTGTCGAAAGTCACCGGTGGCGGGCGTGCCTATCGCTATGGTGGTGAGGAGTTTGCCCTGGTGTTCGCCGGTAAGACTCTGGAGGAATGCCTGCCCCACCTGGAGCTTGTGCGCGAAGCGATCGCCACTTACAACATCCAGCTGCGCAATCAGGAGAGCCGGCCTCAGGATGACCAGTATGGGCGCCAACGGCGAGGCGCATCGAGTGCATCCAGTGTGTCGGTCACCATCAGCATTGGCGCTGCCGAGCGCCTGGCCGAACACCGCTCACCCGAGACCGTGCTCAAATCCGCGGACCAGGCGCTCTACAGTGCCAAGGGGGGCGGGCGTAACTGTGTGGTGCCCTATGGGCAAAACAGGCGGGGTGCCGTGCGTGCCGTAGTGGCCAATGAGGGAATGAAATAATGTGACCAGATTGTGATGAATGGTCACTATAGGACTCTATGTCTCTCAATTGTTCTTGAGTTAAGCTGGGCCTTTGTTAATCGGTCCAGTTTGGACTTTGTCTTGTGAGAGGTTGCCCATGGCTGAATACAAAGCGCCCCTGCGCGATATGCGCTTCGTCCTCAACGAAGTTTTCGAGGTTGCCAACCTCTGGGCACAGTTGCCCGGGCTGGCTGAAACCGTCGATACCGAAACTGTCGAAGCCATTCTTGAAGAAGCAGGCAAGGTCACCAGCAAAAGCATCGCACCGCTGAGCCGTAGCGGCGACGAAGCAGGTTGCCAGTGGAACGCGGGCGTCGTCAGCACCCCGGCCGGTTTTCCCGACGCTTATCGCACCTACGCCGAAGGCGGTTGGGTCGGCGTGGGCGGCGATCCGGCCTACGGCGGCATGGGCATGCCAAAAGTGGTGTCGGCGCAAGTCGAAGAAATGGTCAACTCCTCAAGCCTTGCCTTCGGCCTCTACCCGATGCTGACTGCGGGTGCTTGCCTGTCGATCAACGCCCACGCCAGTGAAGAACTGAAGGCGGCATACCTGCCGAACATGTATGCCGGTGTCTGGGCCGGTTCCATGTGCCTGACCGAACCGCACGCCGGTACCGACCTTGGCATCATCCGCACCCGCGCCGAGCCCCAGGCCGACGGTTCCTACAAGGTCAGCGGGACCAAGATCTTTATCACCGGCGGCGAGCACGACCTCACGGAAAACATCATCCACCTGGTGCTGGCCAAGCTGCCGGACGCACCGGCCGGAGCCAAGGGTATTTCGCTGTTTTTGGTACCAAAGTTCCTGGTCAACGGCGACGGCAGCCTGGGCGCGCGCAACCCGGTCAACTGCGGTTCGATCGAGCACAAGATGGGCATCCAGGCTTCTGCGACCTGCGTGATGAACTTCGACGAAGCAGTCGGTTACCTCGTCGGCGAGCCGAACAAGGGCCTGGCGGCCATGTTCACCATGATGAACTACGAGCGCCTGGGTGTTGGTATCCAGGGCCTGGCCACGGGCGAGCGCTCGTACCAGAACGCTGTGGAATACGCCCGTGACCGTCTGCAAAGCCGTTCGCCGACCGGCGCGCAGAACAAGGACAAAGTGGCTGACCCGATCATCGTCCACCCGGACGTGCGTCGCATGCTGCTGACCATGAAAGCCTCGAACGAAGGTGGCCGTGCGTTCTCCACCTACGTGGCGATGCAACTGGACACCGCCAAGTTCAGCGAAGACGCCGCCACCCGCAAGCGCGCGGAAGACCTGGTGGCGTTGCTGACCCCGGTGGCCAAGGCGTTCCTGACCGACCTCGGCCTGGAAACCACCGTACACGGCCAACAGGTGTTCGGCGGCCACGGTTACATCCGTGAGTGGGGCCAGGAGCAACTGGTGCGTGACGTGCGCATCACCCAGATCTACGAAGGCACCAACGGCATCCAGGCGCTGGACCTGGTCGGGCGCAAGATCGTCGGTAGCGGCGGGGCGTTCTACAACCTGTTCGCCGACGAGATTCGCCACTTCACGGCGACCGCCAGCGCGGACCTCGCCGAGTTCACCAAGCCGCTGAACGACGCCGTGACCTCCCTCGATGAACTGACTGCGTGGTTGCTGGACCGGGCGAAGAGCAATCCGAACGAAATCGGCGCGGCGTCGGTCGAGTATCTGCAGGTGTTCGGCTACGTGGCCTACGCCTACATGTGGGCCCTGATGGCCAAGGCGGCTTTCGGCAAGGAAGCGCAAGACGATTTCTACGCCAGCAAACTGGGCACGGCGCGCTTCTATTTTGCCCGCCTGCTGCCGCGCATTCACTCGTTGAGCGCGTCGGTGAAGGCCGGTAGCGAATCGTTGTTCCTGCTGGATGCCGGGCAATTCTGATGATGTAACCTAATGTAAGCATTCTCTTACATGACGTGCTGCTGTTCTCCCATAGTCGGAAATTGGATCCACAGCTAATCTACTTCTCATGGACGTAGCGCAGGAAGCGCAAAGCAACAACAGGGACACGTAGGATTCTGCCAGGACGGCGGAGTGAAATGGATGTCAGGGAAACAGTCTGCAAAGCCCCGCTTCGGCGGGGTTTTCTTTTGCCCGCGTTTTTTCAGCCCAGTGCGTCCAGTGTCAAAGCGCTTGGATGACGGGGCTCGATCACGTCCTCCAACAGGTTGCGTAGCAGCTCCACCGATGCCTGTTGCCGTTGCGCATCACGAAACACCAAACCTACTTTCAGCGGTACCCTGGGCTCACTCAAGGGTTTCCACAACAGCTCCTGATTCTCCTGCACCACTTGTGCCCTACCGGGCAGCACGGTTGCCAGTGCTGTGTGCGGCAGGCTGTCGAGAATCCCCGCCATGTTGTTCATTTCTGCTTGCACCTGAGGGCGTCGGCCGAGGTTGGCCAATTGTGTCTGCCAGATCTGCCTCACCTGGAACTCCTCGCCCAATAACAACATCGGCAACTCGGCCGCCTGGCTCATCGACACTTTCTTGAACTCGCGCAGCGGATGTTGTGCCGGGATCACCAGTTGCAATTCATCTTCATACAACAGCAGCCCATGCAAGCCGGGTTGGCGCGGCGGCAGGTAGCTGATACCGATATCCAGCGAACCGTTGAGCAAGCGGCGTTCGATCTCAAGCCCCGACAGTTCGTAGATCTGCACCACCAAGTGTGGCTGGGCCTTGCGTACGCGGTCGAGTAACTGCGGAACCAGGCTCGGGTGCACCGTTTGCAAGACGCCGATAGCCAGTGTGCGCAGTGCCTGGCCCTTGAAGTTGCGCAAGGCTTCGCGGGCCTGCTGCAAGCCATCGAGCAGGGGCACGGCATGGTTGTACAAGGTATGCGCGGCCAACGTCGGCAGCAGGCGCTTGTTGCCGCGCTCGAACAGGCTGACATCGAGGCTGTGCTCGAGTTGGCGGATCTGTTGCGAGAGCGCCGGTTGCGACAATGCCAGGCGCTCGGCGGCACGACCCACATGGCCCTCTTCGTACACCGCGACGAAATAACGCAGTTGCCGGAAATCCATAAGTGTTACTTATCGAAAAAGCTGGAAAATCGAAATGGCTGCTTGCCCGTTGAAGCCCTAGTCTATCCCGTATTCACAAAGCTTACAGGGCCCCCAAGAGCGATGAGTACCCGTTGTGTTGGTGTTGGTTGCATAGGCAGGGCAAAAATCGATGTTCGGGAAGCCAGGCTTGCGGCAGGGAGCAGGGCATGAACCTGTTCAGCCTGCGCCGCAAGGTTGTCGAGCTCGAGGAGCATATACCTGTGCAACTGCTGCCCATTGAGGACGACGAGCAGGCGTGTGAGCGCCTGATGCCCAGTGTCGAGCGGCCGCCCCAGGTGTTCGTCCGTGGCCAGGGCTCATGGCTCTGGGACAACGACGGCCGCGCCTACCTGGATTTCACCCAGGGCGGTGCGGTCAACAGCCTGGGCCATAGCCCCAGCGTGCTGGTCAAGGCATTGGCCGACCAGGCCCAGGCCTTGATCAACCCCGGCGCCGGCTTCCACAACCGCGGCATGCTCAAGCTAGCCGACCTGCTGTGCCAGCGTACCGGCAGCGACCAGGTTTACCTGCTCAACAGTGGCACCGAGGCCTGCGAAGGCGCCATCAAGCTGGCGCGCAAATGGGGCCAGCGCCACCGCAACGGTGCTTACCGCATCATCACTGCCAGCCAGGGCTGCCATGGCCATAGCCTGGGTGCCATGTCGGCCTCGGGCAGAGTTGGTTGTGAAGCCCTGTTCGAACCCAAGCTACCCGGCTTTTGCAAAGTCCCGTTCAATGACCTGCCGGCATTACATGCCGCCGTGGATGCGCAAACCGTGGCCATCATGCTCGAACCGATCCAGGGCGATGCCGGGGTGATTCCGGCAACCCAGGCATACCTCAAGGGCGTCGAGCGCCTGTGCCGCGACCTAGGCATCCTGCTGATCCTCGACGAAGTACAAACCGGCGTGGGCCGCTGCGGCGCCTTGCTCGCCGAAGAGACGTACGGTGTACGCGCCGACATCGTCACCCTCGGCAAAGGCTTGGGCGGTGGTGTGCCATTGGCAGCCTTGCTGGCACGTGGCTCGGCCTGTTGCGCGGAACCTGGCGAACTGGATGGCAGCCACCACGGCAATGCGCTGATGAGCAGTGCAGGGCTGGCGATTTTGCAGACTGTGCTTGAGCCCGGCTTTTTCGAACGTGTGCTCGATTGCGGCCGCCATTTGCGCGATGGCTTGAGCCATCTGGCCGCACGCTATGGCCAGGGCGAAGTCCGTGGGCAGGGTTTGCTGTGGGGCCTGAGCCTGGCCGATGACTCGGCGACAGCTGTGGTCAAGGCAGCGCTGCAGGAAGGGCTGTTGCTCAACGCCACTCAACCCGACTGCCTGCGCCTCTCGCCGGCCCTGACCGTGAGCAAGGGCAACATCGACGAAATGCTGCTACGCCTGGCCAGGGCTTTTGCCCGCGTACGTACGGCGCAGTTGGCACGCTGAATTTACAGGATTTTCCGAACCGTCTCGCGTAACTGCGCATCGCCCCAGCCTGATCATTTCGGCCTGGGGCGTTTTTTTGGTTTAGAGAAAAAACGGTTGCGCGAAGATTTACGCTGATTTAAACCCCGGTTTGCCGTTGGCGGCTCGCCACGCTTTGATCTCTTGCACTACTGCTTCTGGACCATCTTTGCCTTCTTCTGGATAGAACAATAAGTCAGATCCGTCAGGGTGCTCGGTCAATCTTTCGAACTCAAAAACAGCAGCAATGTGCTCTTTTTCGGTTGCATACTCATCGTGATAGACCTTTTTGACGAAGGTCAGGAATTCTAATTCTGACATTTCGCTTAATGAATTGCTCATTGTTCAATTCCTTTATGTGTATTTATATGGCGTTTTGGTGTCATTAATCGAATGTTGTCGATGTCGTAAACGCCTCCACCTTGAGAAAGGTGCTTATGATGATGAAGTTCAATTTTTATTCTTCTACCTGCCCGTTCACTTTTTCGAACGGGGGCTGCTCTTCCCTTTCTTAGGATGTCTAAAGTACCTTCAATAAATTGTGTGGAAAGATCCGGATTGTTGGCCACTGCCTTCCAAAATGCCTCTCGGAATTTTCTGAAACTTTTGAATTCCATGCCTCGTAGTTGATTCGCGATCTGCAGTGGTATGGGAGCACCACCAACCTGAGAAGCAGACGCTATCCAATCACCAGAGACGGCTTGACCAATACCCGTTGCAACACCAGGATCTCCCCTCCGATCCCTGAACATAACA